>UMDR01042966.1_pt1 | contig 66829 bp, 68 predicted proteins | sample 1964541 | NCBI WGS metagenome assembly UMDR01 (sample SAMEA4835999, study PRJEB28245) | human gut metagenome | biome: gut microbiome; material: fecal sample | place: Denmark | collected 2008 | reverse complement strand
AGAATTTTCATTCTGTTATGCAATAGTTTCCGAGACTACTCCATAAAAGGAAGTAGCTCTCATCGGCGGCAAAGGCAAGGTAATTCCCTCGGTTGTTGATTAGCCCGTATTTCTGGGTAAACGCATCGTACAGACGGTTAAGGTTTTCCTGCTCGGTGCTTATCACTTCATCGGGGTAGTCGTTGGTCTGGTACTCGATAAGGCTGCGTACACTATCCCGTATTTCAAGCAGCCCTTTGACACGGTTTGCCGCCGTCATGGAGAGCGTGGCAGGGGTCATGCGGTCATTCTCTCGGAAGTAAATCTGACCGTTTACCAGAGTATAAGAGAAGTTCCGCACATTCGGGTCGGCGGGGATGGAGTTATCCTGCTCATCGGAAATCTGGTCGATTTCGCTTTCGTACTCTGGTATCTCACCGTTTATCCGCTGCATGGCTTCATGCAGAAGCTCAGAAAGGAGTCTGTCCTTGTCTGCTTTGCAGGCAGGCTCTAACTTCCCGAAGCGTGTGCTTTCCATCCGCATCATGCCAAGCACCATTTCTGGGTGCTGCACAAAATAGCTGTTCATGGTGATGCCGTCCGCATTGGTGTCAAGGTATATCCAGTCTGGCTCGGTTTCAATCACTCGGTCACGCTTCTGCAAAATCAGAATGTCGCTTGTGACCTCCGTTCCGGCATTGGCACGGAAAGTGTTGTCGGGGAGCCTTACCGCACCCAACAGCTCGGCTCTCTGGGCGATATACCGCCGTACCTCTGGGCTTGCCTTATCCATTGTACCCTTGGAAGTGACGAACATCACCACGCCGCCCGTGCGTACCTTATCCAGAGCTTTTGCAAAGAAATAATCGTGGATAAGGAATTTCTGGGCATTGTAGCGGCTGTCATCTACCTTAAATTCCCCAAACGGCACATTGCCAAGCACCACATCAAAGTGGTTGTCGGGCAGCTTGGTGTCCTCAAAGCCCTCCACGGCGATTTTGGCTTTCTGGTAGAGCTGCTTTGCGATTTCGCCTGTCAGCGGGTCGATTTCCACGCCGTGGAGCTTGGAGCCTGCCATGCTTTCGGGCAGAAGCCCAAAGAAATTGCCCGTGCCGCAGGACGGCTCTAAAATATTGCCCTGCGAAAAGCCCAGACGGTCAAGGGCTTCGTACATTGCCTTGATGACAACGGGCGGGGTATAGAACGCCGTCAGAGTGGATTCCTTTGCCGCACGGTATTCCGCTGGGGAAAGACACGCATACAGCTCCTTAAATTCCTCTGCCCATGCAGCGTTGTTCTCGTCAAACGCCATAGACAGACCGCCCCAACCAACATACTTCGCAAGGATTTCCTGCTCTTCGGGAGTGGCAAGGCGGTTTTCAAGCTGAAGCTCGTGCAGGAGATTGACCGCCGCCATGTTGTTTCTGAATTTCTCTTTTGCACCGCCAACACCAAGGGCATCATCGGTAATATGATAATTGTGGCGGTCAGCGGAAAGAGCAGGAGCAGAGGGTTTTGCCGTAGTCGGTTCTGCGGGAGCTTCTGCTTTTTCTTCGGGTGGTAATTCCTTTTCTGCCTGCTCCAAGAGCCTGCGGACATAGCCGATTTTCTCCACTCGGTTGATAGGAAAGCCCACATTATTCTGGAAAGTGATGTCACGCATGGAAGCATCGCCGCTGATTTCTCCAATACTTTCAATGAGATAGCGACGGTTGTCTATGGTGATTTCTTTGCCGATAAGGTCAGAATTGTCCTGCTTCTGCTCGGCTTCACGCTCAGCGTCCTTTGCCGCAAACAGCTTCACGATATGCTCGGCACTATTCAAGGTGTCGGCGTATTCCTGTGCTTCTTCCTCGGTTTCAAAGGTCTGGTAAATGCCGTCCACATCGTAATACTGACCGTCCCGCCCCTCTGGAACGGTGTTATCCCTTATGATAAACGGGTCAGCAAACGCATCGGAAGTCTGCTCTACGGTATATCGTGGTGTTGTCTGAATGGGTACAACAGGCACTCCTTTCTGTTCGGCAAGCTCCTTAAAGTCTGCCAAAACCTCCGCATCCATGACCATTCCAACTAATTCGCCGTTTCCGTCAAAATTCATGGCTTCGTCAACCAGAAAATGATAAAATGCTGTGCCACGCCATTCGTTGCCGCCGTCCCTTGCCACAAGTTCATCGCCTACATAAGAAAGCCCTATATCGTCCATCTTCATCTGCGAAAGGACATCACGCAGAATATCTATCTCCCTGTCGGCAACAGACATTTTTGTTTCTTCGGCAGGCACAAACCATTCCTTTTCAAAAGACATAATCTCCGTAAGGAGCTTTTCATCCTCTGGGGTCAACTCAGTGTGCTGCTCCAGAAAAGGAATGAACACATCACGCCCGAAACGCAAAGTTTCCATCTGCTCTCGGTAGTAATCCTCGCCCTGCCGTTTCCACTCTGGGATAAACGGGCAGTCGAGGGAAAGGCAGTAATCGTAAAAATTCTTGATATGGGCAATCAAGTCGCCCTCGCCGTCCCCGATGTCAAACCGTCCCTCATAGTGGAAGTCCTCGCCGCCCACAACGGCAGAGATTTCAAAATCTGTCTTATGATACCAACCAACCTGCCTGCTTTCGTCCTCCCGTTCCCGATGCTGCTTTTCGTCCAGAACGCCAAGCAGCTTATTTCCAAGGGCAAAGCTCAAATCAGTAAAACGGTCATTTAACCGCCTGTCATAAAAGGCGGGATGCTCGGAGAAGCCGATGGAAAATGTGATACTGTCTGGCTTTTCCTCGGTGAGTGTTTCTGTTTCCTGCTTCTCGGTAATGACTGTTTTCAGATGGTCGTTGGCAGGATTTTCACGGAGCTTTTCTTCAAAGTCGGCACGGCTTAGTTCCTTGCCGAACAGGGGAAATTCCACATTCCGCAGGGATACGGCGTTCTCGTTGAAGTCGTAAATCTCGTATTTGTCCGCACCGATATACACCACATCGCCCTCATGGTAGAGGTAGCGGAGAGGATACAGCTCCGTAAGCTCCTGCGAAAAACGCCACGCATTGCTGCGGCTGTAAACGCTTGTAGTCTGTCCCTGCACCAGAGCAAGGAAGTCTATGATCTGCTGCACGGCGGCAGGCTCGGAGAAAACCTGCTCCATCTGTTCTACGGTCATATCGGCAAAGTCGGTACGCCCCACCTTTTCAAGCAGGGCTTTTTCGTAGCCGTCCAAGTCACGGATAAAATCGGAGAGCCGCAGGGAGAGTGTATCTCGCTTGTCGGCAGGCTGCATCTCCCTGTGGGCTTCGATAAACCTCTGGCGTGACAGCTTCCTCTGGGTGTCGATTTCATACTGCGGAGCAGAGATGCCCTCCAGAAAATCGGCATAGTGGTCTTTCTCTTTCGGGTTAAGATAACGGTTATCCTTGATAAGCTCCCGCAGGCGTTTTTCCACCTTTGCCCAACTAAGCCGCAAGTCGGCATTGGTATATGAGCCATGCTTTTCAATACCGATGCCTCTACTGTCGTGCCATTCGCCGCCCCTTATACCGTCTGGATAATCATGCGTACCGCCGCCCGTGCCATACTCGTTTTTAAGAAAGGCGATGTTGCTTTTACTGCCCTCATTCTTTTGAAATTGGCGGTAAATGCGGTATTTGCCGTTCTGAAAACCGCTTCCCCTTACCAGAACAGAATCTATATCCTCCTGTGAAACGGAAAAAGCAGAGGATTTTTCGTCCTCTGCTTCAACCATCATTTCAATCTGTTCATCTACGGTGGGGAGATTCGCCTTTACTTCTTCCTCGGTGGCAATACTGAGCTGTTCGCCGCTTTCAGTTAGCTGTAAATCAGCTCGGTCAGTATCACTTCCTCCGCTTGGCTGCGGATGTTGTTCATCAGTCCGAGCCATTGCATCGGTGCTTTCTCTTTCAGTTCCTCCGTCACGCCCTGCTCGGATGCGAGCTGCTTCGTCAGAAGTTCTAACCTCTGTAACGCCGCCTGCTCCGTCTGGTGCAGATGAGTGTTCAGCTCGCCCGATGTCAGCAGGTTGAGGTAAGTCACCCTCTTGTGCTTCTCCAGATAATCCCTGTGCATCAAAGCGTACCTGCCAAGCTGAATTTCTGGCTCTGTCGGTAATGTTAGGTCGGGTATAAGATAATCGCCCTGTTTGGTGTAAGTGATTTCGCTCATTGTTTTTGCTCCTTTCGGGTTGTGTCCTGCCTACATCATAATGGTTTTGCTCTTGATGTGCAAAGGTACGGTTTTGCCCTTTCTCTGCCATTTGCACATTTCGGATAGAAAGGGAGATTTCCCTTAGTGCCATCTCCGCAATGTCGCTTGTGGCGATGCCGATGGCGTTAAGGGTCTGGGGCGTATTGAAATTGACAACAGCACCAAAATCCTCTCGGTCAAAATATTCCGCCGTATCTATGCCGCACCGTGCCATCAGCATATATGCCACGCTGTTTGTGGCAAGCTCACGGTACATAACTTCTATATTATAGTCGTCCAGTTCCTCTAAAAAACTGTCTTTCACACAGCCTTTTAGCTGTGCGGTATAGTCCTGCAAATTGTCCTCTACGGCATTCTTTGCCGTTTCCATCAGAACCTCGGCAAGCCCACCATTTTCCGCCCCGCCAAACCTGTCGGAGAGCCGTTCAATGACTGCCTGCTCGTACCGCCCATTCATCTGCCATATCGGGACGGGGCGGCTTCCATAATAGCCCTCATGGGTATCCGAAATATCAAAATAGTATTTGAGGGTGTTCCTGCGTCCTTTCGTGTCAAACACGGCGATGCCCTTGCTGTCCTTATTTACCCAACGCTTAAACAACTTGTTCCACACCTCTATGGTGGTGACGGCAACCGCATCGGGGCGTTGGGCGTAAATCAAGAGCTGTTCGTCAAAGCGGCATTTATAATTACGGCAGGCAGAGGACAGAAAGTTCTGCCATGCCTGCGGGTTTCTCGTAACCGTTTTGCCTGTACGCTGATACAGCTCGGTAATTAGCTGGTATTTCGCAGCCATGTGTGATGCACCTCCTTATTCTTTGTCCTGTGCCTGCCCCGCCGTTATGCAGGGGCGTAGCTGATTTGGTTTCGTTCCATGCGTTCTGCAAAGTCGCTGAGGGCGTAGGGAACACCGTCAATCTCCGCATGGGCTTCGTCCAGATAACGGCAGACAGCAAAGGCTTCATCGCCGTTGCCATAGCCAAGCCTTATCATTCCGCCGTCAGAAACGGCAAACAGGATATTGCTCTGGCTGTCTGTAAAACAGATTTTATTCTCCCTGCCCACGCTGCACCTCCGCCAGAAAAGAAATGACCTTGTTCGCCTTGATACTCTTTTGCAGGTTGTTGATGAGGGCAATATCCGCCACCGTGATGCCCTGCATGGAGAGAATGTCGTCCATCGTCATGGCGGCGATGGCTTTTTCTTCGGTAAAGCCTGCGTCTAAAATCTTATTTAAGACCTTGACGGCTTTCTGGTTTACTGCCATATTGAAAATCCTCCTTATCGTTCATGGTCTTTGTGCTTCGGGGCTTTCTGGACGGACGGCGGCTCTTGGGGCTTCGGCTCATAGCTGTGTCCGTTCTGCTCCATACGCTCGGAAAATTCGCAGATGTGGTAAAGATTGCTGCCTACCTCGGTATGGTATTCGTCAATGAAACGGCAGGGATATTCCTTTTTCTCGCCCCAAGCATAGGAAATAATGATTTTCCCACCGTCTGGAATGCGGAACTTCTCATTATAATGGGGGTCAATGAAACGGATGCCCTGCTCGGCTTTCTGGATATGCCCGTCAAGCCACTCTTTCACATAGCAGTAGCAGTAAAAGTTATAGTCGCCCTTTGTCGGGTTGCAGCGGAGCAGGAAAGCGTGTTTGTCGGTATCCACACGGAAGCCGTACTCGGTGCAGTAATTCCCTTTCACTGCACTTTCGGGGAAACTTCTTGCAAACGCACTCATATCATAGCGGTTATGCAGAAGCCCCTTATCTTCACGGAGCGTGTTGATAACCTCGTCAAGCTCCGCCTTGAACTCGTCCGATTTCCATTGCTCTCTGGTGTCAAACCAAGTAGTATAAAAGCCATATCCAGAGGGGGCAAAATCGCCACGCAGATGCCCGATGCAGCCTGTCTGCCCCTCAAGTTGCATACTCTGGGAATAGGTGTATTTCTGTTCGGGCTGTGTTAAAGGTCGTACCTCCATCAGCGTTCCTCCCTGTCCTTTGCTTTTTTCTCTTTCTCCTGTGCCTTGATTTTGGCAAGGGCTTCCTTTGCCCATTCGGGCGTACATTCGGGCTTGATTTCCCCAAGTACATCGTACCTTTCCCACCTGCGATGCTCGCCTGTGGCAAGGCAGGTTCCAAACACCGCCTGCCCTCTGCCGCCAGTCGCACCGTTTCCGCCGTCCGCCAGTAAAAGCTGATAGGCAGGGTGCTGATATTCGTACCGCTTCGGCTCGGCATTGATAACCACAACCTTGCCGACAATGTTTTTTCCCTTATCATCGGGGATACAGTCTTTCACGGTAAAAACAGTCTTGTCAAAGGGATATTTTGCAAGCTCCGTTTTAGAAAGCTCCACCTGTGCCTTCACTCGGTCAAGGAATATCTGCATGGCTTCCAGATAATCGTCCGAGCCGACGGCTTCCGTTGCCCACGGAACGCCAAGGGGGTTGTCGTAGGTGCAGTAGCACACCATAAAGGGGTACTGTTCCTTTTTATCCACGCCCAAGATAACCTCTTTATCCCCAAGATGGATGCTGTGTTCCACCTCATAAGAGCCAATCATTCTTTTTTCCTCACTCATTCGGCTGCTCCTTTCTCTGCTTTTTTTCTCTCTGCTCGTCTAAAATTTTACGGATACAGACATCGCAGAAAATAATGTGACCGTCCTTATATCGGGGATAAGGGCAGGTCGTACAGTCATATTTCTTATCGCTCACGGTCATCGCCGTTTCTCTGCTTCGGGGCAGGGGGATTGTTGTAGGGCATACGGCATTCCCTTTGGTATCTCTCGCTGAGATTTTCCCTTGCTGCTTCAATGGTATTGCAGTAAGTCCCCCAGAAATAATTGTCGCCGCCCTTGCAGTACCAACACACATAAGGGTTGGGGGCTTTGGGGTTATGCCCGATGACAAGCTCCGTACTCCCGATAGTACAGCTCTCTATGATTTCATAACCGCCGTTTATGCGTTTTTCTTCATCCATAATCTGACCTCCGTTCAATCGGTTTTTGCATACTTACGGTATGCCTTTTCGCCTGTCGCCCGTAGCTTCTGCACGGGGCGGCTTCCCGCCAGTTCTGGATATTTCGCCTGCAACTTGCGGCGTGTCCTGCTGACACTCTCAAAGCTCGGCAAGCCGAGGTATTTATGCTGCGTCATTATCTCCGCAAGGGGCATCGCCCCCGCATCCTTCAGACAGACATTGCAGAGGGCAAGGTACAGCACCATATCGTCATTTCGGGCGTCCTCATTCTTTTCCAGAATGGCTCGGACTTTCTTTTCAATGGTTTTCAGATTCCTCATTGCTTCCTCCATAAATGGAAAAGGGGCGGCACATCCGCCGCCCCCGTTCCCAAAGCTTCATGGGTTACTTATTCTTCCTATTTCGGATATTCAGCCATACCGCCGCACCTGCGATAAACACCACAAGCACAATGGCGATGATAGTCTTAGCGTCCATCTCTTAGTCCTCCTTTTTCTTTCTGCCCTTAAAGGCGATTACGCCGAGAACACCTGCACCGAGGACACAAGCCGCCGCAAGCCCTCCCCAGAGGGCAGGGTTGAAGTCGTCGCCTGTTTTCGGGGTGTCACGCAGCTCGTTGTGCATGGTTACGGTCACGGTTTCGCCCGTCTTGACGGTCACTTTCTGGTCGGCAGGCAGGATATAGCCAGAGGATGCCTTGTCGTTTACCTCGGAAACGGTGTACTCGCCAATACGCAAGCCCTCAACCATGATTTCGCCGTTTTTGTCGGTAGTAAAGGTCTGGTCGTACCCGTTATTCCCGATAACACGGAAAGAGAAGCCCTCCACCTTGCCGTCAGAGGAAGTCTTGACGATTTTCAGAGAGCCTTTCTGTGCTTCGTTTAAGAAGCCTTTGCCTGCTTCATTTTCCACTACATAGGTCTTGCCGTTTTCCTCAATGGATACGGGATAGACATTCTCATCAAGGACATATCCCTCTGGGGCTTTCGTTTCCTTTACGAAGTATTTGCCGTAAAGCAGCTCCTTCATCTGGTAAACGCCGACTTCAACCTCGGTCATCTTGCCAAGCAGCTCATCATCCTTATCCAGTTCGCCGTTGCCGTTGGTATCGGCATAAACCTCAAACTCCGCACCAGAGAGCTTGTTGTCGGGATAGTCCTTATCCACCTTTGTCAGCCCAATGTTTCCACGGATGCGGTAGTTGACAAGTTCAATCTCCACAACCTCGTCCGCCTTGCCGACAGTCACGGCGATTTCTTCCTCGGAGAGTACAAAACCTTTCGGGCTTTCGATTTCATGGACAATCCATGTGCCATACGGTACTTTCTCAAAAGAAAAACTACCGTCCTCTGCGGATACGGTAGTCGCAATCGCTGTTTCCTTGGTAAATTCAGTTGTGCCAGTCTTAAAGATGCCGAGTGTCGCACCGCCCAGAGCCTTGCCGTCCTCATCGGATTTCTTTCCGCTGACTGAGCCGTAGATGATTTCATTCTCAATGGCGTTGCCGTCATTAGCGGAAATGTGGACGGTTGCGGTGTCCTGTCCTGCGTATTCAAAGACAACAGGGTATTTAGTGTCGTCTAAGATATAGGCGGAGTTTGTGCTGATTTCCTGCACATAGTAGCTGCCCATCGGCAGGTCGCTGATTGCTTTCCCGTGACCGCTTTCATCAAGGGAAATGACCTCAAGCAGACCGTCAGCAGGAATCACTGTTCCGTCTGCGGCTTTCAGCTCCTCGGCGGCATACAAGCCAAAGGTAACATCAAAGATTTCGCCGTTTGTGCCGATGCCGTAAGCCTTATCTTTTGCAAGGCTCTTTACAAGGTCGATTTCCACACGCTGACGCTCATTGACAAATCCCGTTGCTGTTTCCGTCACGGCGATTTCCTGTCCTGCATACACAAGCTCTACGGCGTGGACTTCCTCATTCAGCACCATTCCATACGGGGCTGTGGTTTCCTTAACCTCGTATTTTCCAAGATACAGCTCTTTGGATTTTGCCGTGCCGTCCGCACCTGTGGTAATGGTGTCAACCACTTCGCCCTTGGAAGCCCTGAGCGTACCGTCCAGAGTATAAATGTCCTCGGCGGCGGTAATCTCATAGACAGCCCCCTCCAGACCGCTGACAGAGAAAGTCGGCTGATACAAGCCCTTGTCGCCTGCCACGGTGGAGAACACCTCTCCAGATTTTTCTACGGTAATTGTGCCTTTCTGTGCCATGTTGGAGCGTACCACTTCAATGAGCGTAATACCGCTTTCCTCCTCGGAGTTCTCCTGCACCACATCAAAATAAACAGGCTCGGAGTCTAAGACATATCCATACGGGGCTTGCACTTCCACAAGGGAATAGCCCGTGCCGTATTCCAAGGTCTGGGGCGTGATAAGCTCACCGTCCGCCGTGGTGTAAAAGGTGTCGATGGTCGTTACTTCGGGATAAGTGAAAGTCATTGACACAAGGTTTCCGCTTGGGTCGTAAATCTGGAAGCCTGCACCTGCATACGGAATGGTGTTGCCTGTTTCCGCATCTTTCTTCACGATTTTGATATAGCTCTCAAAGTTTGCGTTGTTGATTAAATAGCGGTAAGTCTGACCGTCCTTGTTGATGAACACATCAAAAGGCTTCATCAGCTCCCGTCCCTCCCATCCAGAGGTCTGCTTTACGGTATAGTTGCCGTAGGGCATATCCTTTGTCTGGGCAAATCCGTTCTCATCGCAGGTCAAAATATCACGCTCGGTTTCCTTTGCATTTCCATAGCTGCCTGCGGATTTGAGATACACTTCAAAAACTGCACCTTCTTCGGGTGTTTCAATCTGGGTTTCTCCATTGTCGGTATGCTTTATGATGGCGATATTGCCCTTGATGACCTGCTCATTCACATCATTTTCAGCGGAGTTGTACTCGATAGTATAAAGCTCTGGCTCTGCCCCCACATGGTGGATAGTGCTGTCAAGCAAATATCCCTCTGACGGGCTGATTTCACGGACGCTCCAATCATCACCGCAGATATAATATTTTGTTGTAAACTGCCCTTTTTCGTCCGTGGTATAGGTGTCAATCAGTTCCTCGCCCTTATAGATGCCGTAAACCGCACCTGCCAAAGTGGCGTTGCCCTGCGGATTTCCTGTTTCCGCATCGGTCTTTGTGACAGTCACATTGAATTTCTTTAGGATATTGGTAAAACTCCGCTTCGTGACCTTTTTCCACTCAATCGGGGCGGTCTGGCTTTCGGGAACGACATAGCGGACAGCGGTATCCACTTCCTCAAGCACATACGGGGTGTTGCCGCTGATAAGGACATTCTCAAATTTAGCCAGTCCGTTCTTGTCAGTCACGGCATATTCATCCACGGGCAGACCGCTGAGCGAAGTGCCGTAAAGGTGGAACTTCACGCCCTCCACCAGATTGTCCTCGGAAGTCTTTACCACCTCCAGACTGCCACGCTTCAAGGTATTGTTAAAATTGACCGTGGTCGTCTTGCCGCCGATGAGCGTAACCGTCTGGGTCTGCTGTGGCTCATAACGGTCAATGGGCTGTTCCGTGATGGTATAGGTCGCAGGGAATAAGCCCTCCACGGTGAGGTTGCCGTTGGCATCGGTCTTTACCGTCTTATCAAAGCCGTCGCCTTTGATGTGGAAAGAGATGCCTGCCACAACGCCGTCCTCCGAAGTCTTTTTGAGGGCAATCGTACCTGTGGGCGTTTCCACATTGATATACGCCTTTACGCTGTCGGCATTTTCCACGCCTGTCACCAAGTCCTGCAAGTTCGGGTCGCCATAAGCGATGAGCCTTGCACTGTCGCTGACCGTCGGCACGCCGTTTCTGGTTGCTGTGATACGGACAGAGCCGCTTATTGCCTTTTTGGAGCTGATAGTCAGCTTGTTTCCGTCCTTTGATACGGATACATTGGCATCGGAGCTTGTAAATGAATAATCCGACAATACGCCGTTTTTATCGGTCAGCGTGATGCTGTATTTCCCGTCCTTATAGGCAAGCTCCTTCGTGATGTCATTTTTACCGCCCGACAGAAAGCTCGGTATGGTGTTATGGTTTGCCATAAGCGAAACAATCTGGTCGTAAGCCGCCCTCGCCCCACTGTTGGCATAGTTAGAGCCAAAATGCAGGCTGTAAATTGTCGTGCTTGTCTGGCGGTATGAGCCTGTAGCTTCACGGCATCCCGTGACAAACTCCCATACAAGGGTCTGGGTGGCAACCCACTTTTCATCATCGCTTCCCGTGAGATTGTTACGGTTGCCCTGATATCCGTAGAGCAGGGCAAGCCCGACAGCCTTTTTCTGGTTGGCGGATAAGGCGTTCCATGTGTCGGAAGATGCCTTTTTCAAGGTGTTTCCCGTTTTCAGCGGTACGCCAGGCTGGATACAGAACGCCGTTTCCCCATCCACGGACATACGGTACTTGTAATTGCCCGTGCCGCCTGCGGTATAGCCGTTAATTGTGGCACTTGAATTGTACCTCATGGCGTTTCCGCTGCTGTCATAGGTGTGGGAGAAACTAATCGTGCCGATGTCGCCTGCGGCAAATGCCGTGGTCGCAGGGATGAGCGACAACGCTGTGACCGCAGCCATGCAAAGAGCCGCAGCCTTTTTGAATAATTTAGGGATTCTCATAGTTACCTCCTGTAATCTGAATTTGCCTTTCTGACCGAAAAAAAGCTGCCCTCATGGACAGCTTAAATACTTTCTTTTTTCGGTTAGTTACTGGCAGTATCAAGAGGGTGAGGTGTGGAGAGGGGGAGCCGAAAAAAATATGGCTATCCTCCAACGGACAGACCTCGCCCTCGGTGTGTGGCTTACCTTTCGTGAGCCTTGTTCCGCTGCAAATGGCGGTTGTAGAACTCCAACGCCTTTACCACAAAGTCAGTTTCCTGCCCTCTGGGTACAGACTTCGGTATGAGCTTGGTTATCCGTTCATCACGGAAAGCGGGCTTTTCTTTCTGGTTTGGCTTTTCTTCCTCCATGATGCTCTGGATAACCTCGTTTGTGAGCTTTCCGTCTTGGTTGAACTTTTTCATTTTGATAGCCTGTGCAAGCGACGGGGTAGCGTCGTTGTAGCTCATGGCTTCAAGCAGGGTATATTGCTGTTCCTCGGTCAGATAAGAGATTTCAACCGCAGGACGGAAAGCAATCTGCCTGTCGTCAACCATTTGCAGGATTTCGGGTACAAGCTCGGTTAAGCGGATATAGCGAAAAATCTGGTTTTTACTTTCGCCTACTTTTTCGGCAAGTTCATCACTTGATTTCTTTCCTTGCAACTTATTCCCCATTGGGGAACAAGTTAAATCTGTACGCTGACCTTGCCTGTTCATTGCTTCAAGCCGCATCTTATACGCAAAGGCTTTTTCACTCGGCAAGATGGTGGTGCGTTGGAGATTACTTTCCACCATGACGATAATCGCTTCGTCACGGGTCAGCTCCTTGACTTCGCATTTCAGCGTTTCAAGCCCCGCAAGCTCACAAGCCTTTTTACGCCTGTGACCGCTGATAAGCTCATACCGCCCGTCCTCTTTCAGACGGACAGTAGCAGGTGTCATTACGCCACTTCGCTTGATGCTATCGACAAGCTGCTCCATGTCCTCGTCCATTAGAACCTTGAATGGGTGGTCTGGGAACTCGTCAATCTCCGATATGGGAATATCCCGTATCTTGCTTAACTTTGCTTCCTCACGGCTCTGGTCTGTTTCAAACAGGTCATCGTATGCGGTCAGCTTGATTTCTGTTCTTTTGTTTCCTGCCAAGCTCTGCCACCTCCTTTCCGAACTGCTCATAAGCTGCGGCTACCTTGCCGCCTTTGTCATAGGCAAAAATGCTCTTTCCCTCTGCGGTGGCTTCCACCGCACGGATGGAATGGGGTATCTGGGTATCAAATACCTTAATCCTCTGTCCGTAGGCACTTCTAACCGTGGCGGTGATTTCCTTGGAGATGTTCGTGCGGGGCATTACCATTGTCATAAGGATGCCATCAATCCGCAAAGGTGGATTGATTTGCCGTCTGACTTTCGACACGGAGCGAAGCAACAGCTCTAAGCCTTTGGCAGAAAGATAGTGGGGCTGCGTAGGGATAACCACGCTGTCAGCCACCGCCAGTGCGTTGATTGTGAGCATACCAAGGCTCGGCATGCAGTCTATTAAACAATAGTCATAATTCTTTTTGACCTCGTTCACGCAGGTTTTCAGCACACTTTCACGGCTTATGGCGTTAATCAGCCTTACTTCCAAGCCCGACAGTTCAATGTTGGACGGTAACAGGTCAACGCCCTCGCCGTGGTGCAGGATGCCTTGGGCGACATCAACAGATTTATCGTCTATGATGTCCTGCATGATGGTGGAGAGCGTGACGGGTAAATCGTCTGGTCTGTTGTAGCCGAGTGACATGGTTAGATTTGCCTGTGCATCGGCATCAATGAGCAAAACTTTCTTGCCCTGCTGTGCCAGACTTACGCCCAGATTGACCGCCGTAGTGGTCTTTCCGACACCGCCTTTCTGGTTGGTTAAAGCAATCACTTTGCAATTTGACATAGAATGCGTCCTCCTTTCGCATAGATTTAGCCGCTTTGTCAAGGCGGCTATGTAACTGTACCAAAGAACGCAAAAAAGCCGCTTACTCTTAAAAATCAATAAGAATAAGCGGCTTCGTGGTGATGTGCCTTAGACATATTCAATTTTCATTCTCTTAACAGGAGCGTTGACAACCTTGAAAATGAGTTCGTCAATGGGGTCGGTATATCTGCCCTGTTGAATAAGCTGATTTTTCAATTCCACAAGGCTATGTAGCAATAGCTTTCTTTCCTCGCTGTCAAAATATAAGTGGGTTTTCTTTTCTCTCATAATCGTCACCATCCTTTCTTGGCTTCATTATATAGAGAAATGATAGACGGCTCAAATATGCAATTTGGCGAAAAAAATAAGCGTACCACTATTTCTAATGATACGCTCATAATTTCAGATGACCTCAAAATGCTTCAAAGCATCTTTAATTGCTTCAACTTTTTCTGGTGTTGGGTGTTTCCTCGGCTGTTTCAATTCCTCTACCGCATTGGGAGCATCATACATCGGCAATCCTAAATCCCGTTTTACCTCTGCAATGTATGCGGTATGTACTTTGAAGCCGTATTTCGCTTCTATGTACTCCTTAATCATCTTATAGGTCACTCGCTCTTTCGGCTTATACGCTGCGGCTCTCTTGGCGATATTATCAAGCGGCACTTTGCCCTCACCCTCGCCAAACTCCACTTTTACGTTGATTACGCTGTCGGGTTTTTTGTGGGAAAGCATTACAACCGTCTCTATATGTGTCGGTACTACTATCGGAACACAATGAATCAACCTCGTTACTCTCATGTGAACACAATTCATCAATTCTATGTCTCCCTCTTGCATTTTTTCTTTGCGGCTTAAATCGGCTGCCATCAACACTATTCTTCATACCTGTTTTATAAACAAATGTGAGCTGTGCAGGGTCTTTGTTTCCATCTTCATCATAGCCGCCAACAATTACTTTTTCCACAATGCTTTCAAATACATGGCGGTCGAACACGTCTAAAACCTCATTCTGTTCCAGTGTGTTCTTAAACTCTTTCAAACGCCTTTTGATATCTTTTTCATTCACTGCTGTTTCCTGTAGCTTCTGACGATCACTGGCAAGCTGTTCCAGTTTTTCCATGAGTGCAGTATATTTGGTTTCGTAGGTGTCCTTGTCTATACCATCTTCAAGACGCATATCCACCAACTTGTTTTTCTTGCCCTCCACGGCACTGATCTCTTTCTCAATTTTAGAAAGCTGTTTACTCACGGTACTGTTGCTTAATGTTTCGTCCAACCTATGAAGAAATTCCTCTAATACATCTTTGTTATTATCGCACAATAAACGGTAACTTTCAATGAACGCTTCTTCAATGGCTGTTTCTGGTATTCCTTTACTATCTGGACAAAACTTCTTGCCTTTCTTTGTGGCTGTTACACACTGCCAGATAACCTTGCTGTATTCTGAACTACTGTGCCAATTCCGTCTTGATAGTGTGCTGCCGCAGAAGCCACATTCCAGCATACAGCTAAATGCGTATTTCCTGCTATACTTCTCACGCTTACCGCTGCCTACCGTTGTTCGGTTCTTATTTCTCCGATTAAGAATTTCCTGTGCCTTTTCAAAAATTTCTTCACTGATAATCGGCTCATGGTGATCTTTCATATAAAATTTATCTTCTTCACCCATGTTTTCAAGGCGACGTTTGGAAATCGGATCAACAGTAAATGTTTTACCTAAGAGTATATCACCCTTATATTTTTCATTCTTAATAATTCCGATAACCGTAGATGGTGCCCATGTGGAACTCCCATACTTCGTTTTATAACCTAGATTTTCAAGCTCCTGTCCAATAACAGAACCGCCAGCACCCTCAACATAGCGGTTGAAAATATATCTGACAATCTCCGCTTCTTCTTGATTTACAGTAATTGTCTTATCCTCTGGGTGATAATCATATCCAAGACAACCTTGAAATCCTACCAGCTCGCCACGCTTCATTTTCATTTTCAACCCTTTTTTTACATTGGCTGAAATATTCTCGACTTCTTGCTGTGCAACAGAACTAAGGACAACAAGCAATAACTCTCCATCCATTGTAAGTGTATTGATTTTTTCATCTTCAAAATAGACGGCGATATTTCTCTCTTTCAGCATACGAACATATTTTAATGTGTCTAAAGTATTTCTGGCAAATCTTGAAATGGATTTTGTAATTACCATGTCAATTTCACCATTCATACAGTCATTTATCATACGCTGAAAATCTTCTCGTTTTGTTACTTGTGTACCCGTAATTGCTTCATCAGCATAAATGTCAGCTAACACCCATTCCTTGTTTTTCTTAATCATATCAGTATAATACTGAACTTGTGATTTATAACTGTTTAACTGATCTTCGCTATCTGTACTTACACGACAATATGCAGCTACACGCAAACGCTCAATGGCTTTTCCACGGGCTTGTTTTGACAAAACATTTCTTGCTTTTATTACTTCAACTTCCTGCATAATATACCTCCTTATTTTGTGTTCCTTTTATAGTGTTATTATACTACTCAAAGAAACACAATTCAAGCAGTTATGTCAGAAAGCACCTTATAATCTTTCATCAGTCTTTGTTTTACAAGAGCGTATTCCTTTTCAGAAATCAGTTTACGGGCAAGCAGTTGTTTTAACATAGCAATTTGCATACTATACCTAATTAAATTATTCATTAAAACCCTCCTTGCTTTTTTATTTATGGAAGTAATCAGACGGCTTCGGCAGCTCCACTGGACTTTCACCATTCCCATTCTGATGGGTGAACCGTGTCATACGGGTGTATCATTATTCAGATATACGAGTCATGGCAGCAACCTTTCCAAAGATCACTTGCGGTTCACTGGCATTATCGCTCGCTGCTTTCCCCCTTTCAATGGTCGTGGCGTTCCAGTCCGCCGGCTCGTCGTATATCTAACGTATCTGATTACTGTATTCACTTGTCAAAGAACGAAAAAGAGCTGAAATGAGGTGGTAGACACTCTCTGTTATGTTTACTTCACTTTGACTTCAAACCCTAAGATTGCTTTAATCAATGCCGCCCGTATCCTGCCTTTCAGTTCCATATCAACCACGATATACATATTCCCGTGTTCGTCATAGAACGGGCGCAGGCTGGCTTTTGATATGTAAGCGTCGTAGTGGTTCAAAATCTTTTCGATTGCCGCCTCGTTACCGTCAGCCGCAGAGCTGATGGTCGAGAATGACGGACACTTTTTTGTAGACTTCATCATGTTTTCATTCCTCCTCGTACATATCCTTAATGAGCTTTAATGTGTGCAGCCTGTTTCTACATACGGAAAATCGTTCCATTTCCATAACCTCTGCAATTTCAGCGTCGGTCATTTCAAGAAAGTAGGACATAAGCAGAATGTTACGTCGGCTTTCTGTTAATTCTTTGATAGCTTCACATAAGCGTTCATCATAGATACGGACTTCTGAACCAAATACATCAAATGATGTAAACTCGACGCAATACTCGTCCATGACACCGATCTGGTTTAACTCCATTTCAGACAATTCACAGAACGGCGTTTCACGTCTTGCACGTCTGCCAAGCTCCCGGTCATAGTTCTTTACAGTTCGTCCTACAACCTTGCGAGCCAGACAATCAAATTGAAGTCTGATAGCGTCCTCGAAAGAAGATGGTTTCATAATCTCACCTCCTTTCCAGCGAAAGTAGCTAAAGCGAAAAGGCTTCTACCTCTTTTCGCACTAACACTCACCGTGAGAGGTGGGATGTGATACCCAACTGCAAAAATTTTTTGAAAAAGTTTTATGCAGCAAAAAAGCACAGGAGCAATACGGACGTATTGATCTTGTGCTATGCAAATTATTCCTGCTATATGATTGGAAAAACCACATACAGGAGCGTTATAATCCACAGAAATTAAATGGATTTTTTTAACAAACTACCAGTGGTCGAAAACTGTCGAATGTGTAAGTCTTTCATGCGGCTACCCCCTAGAGCCGCTAAAACAAAACCATCCAGTATGTTTGTCCACCGTTAGGCAAAAATAAAACGGCGGCTATATTAACCGTCGTCTTATCCAAAAGGGCGTAAAAAAGTGTTACTGCTGACAGCGGTTTTTTTTATTAACCGCCAAGCAGCACATAAATTTCTCATTTATCTATACAATAGGAACTGGTAAACCATACAATACGTTTTACTGTACCTGTTACAAACCCTTTAGGAACAGTAGAATGTAGTGAGGTGATTAGCTATGCGTAAAACAGAAGATAAATACGATTTCAGAGCCTTTGGTCTTGCAATCAAAGCTGCAAGGATAAAACAAGGACTGACCCGTGAACAGGTGGGAGCAAAAATTGAAATTGACCCACGCTATCTGACGAACATTGAGAACAAAGGGCAGCACCCAAGTTTACAGGTATTCTATGACCTCGTAACTTTACTCAATGTCTCCGTTGATGAAATTTTTCTCCCGTCCAGCGGTAAAGTGAAAAGCACTCGCCGCAGACAGGTGGAACAGCTACTCGATACTTTCGACGACAAAGACATGGTTATCATAGAAAGTGTCGCTGACGGTATCATCAAATCTAAGGAAGTGGGGGAAGATTAGTTCCTCCATTTTTTGGTCGCAGATCATACAGAGTATGGAACAAAAAATGAGCCGATAATCTATGAGGTATGAAATCCTCTAAATTATCGGCTCTGCATCTTAGTGTCTGGCTCTTTGATAATAGTTATCTTGAATTTACTGACATTGATTAAACTTTCCTGCCTGCACTTTGGGCAAAATAGGGGAAAATTTCTTAGTTGGGTATCTTTACGAATTTTCAAACGGGTTTTATTCTGACAGATAGGGCAAAGTATCCATTCAGTATCGTGCATAAAAACATCACCTCAATTTGCTTTAGTCTATTTTACTGTTATATTTCCTTTGTCGCTTTTGATATTTAATTGATATTTGCCTTGAAGATATTTATCGTCAATCGTTTTGTCTCCAGACATTGCAATGGCATTTACCATAATATTGCTACTATCGGAGTTAAACTTTACATCAATATTTCCAGCATATGTATATATTTCAGAAGCAGCCCCCAAAGTAACATTAGTAAGATTGATATTACCACTCTTATTTATTGCAATATCTAAACTTTTAAATATTCCATTTGTAATGTTTAAGTTTCCTTTGTTCATACTGATATTTAATTCAACAGCTTTATCAACAGGAACCTGAATTTCATATGAAATACCAGCACTTCCCTTAATCCCCATAAACCAATTCACCTGTGCAGAATTGTCTTTTATATGTAGATCGCCATTGTTTAATTCCGTTTGATATTCCATAGACTTCTCAATATTTTTCATGGAAAATTGAGATATTTTAAATTCGTTAGATTTACTCTGAACGATTGTCACATCAGCAATATTTCCATCTAATGAAATTGTATCAATATCTTGTGAAGTAAAGACCTCTTGCTTAACCGTTATCTTGTGCATAAACAAACCTCCTATCAAAAGAAATAGTAAACATAAAAGTAATAGAATGGCTAAACCCATTTTTTTCTTTGTCATGTTCACATACCCATGAAAAATCTCTCTAAAATTTCATGCAGAAATTCTTCCCTTTCTTTTGGATTTCTAATATCTACCCCTAATTCAGTTTTAATAATATTAGTACGAAGAAAGATACCTTGTAAGGACTGCATAAGCAGTGTCTCTATCAACGAGGAATTTGCAATGCCTTTTTCATTACATACTTCATCCACTAAAGGTTTATATGCTTTCATTGTTTGGCTAGTGTTATCTGTGAGTGACGGTGCTCTATGGTCTGATAAAATTGATATTCTTGCCAAGTTTTCATTTTCATACAGATAAGTAAATGTGAGGAAAAGCATATTCTCTAATCTTTCAAAACCTGTCATGCCAGACATTTCGGCAACACAATCATCAAATTTTTCTATAATATTACTAATCATTTTTTGAGCGCATTGCGACAGTAAGTTTTCTTTCGTTTGGAAATGGTAATTGATTTGACTGACCGCAATTCCAGCTTTTTTGCTTATATCCCTAATGGTAATGTTCTCTGGTTCTTTCTCTACCTCCTTAATCAATGTAATAGCTGTGTCAATAATCAAATTTTTCGTGTCATTTTTCATTGGCATATCCTATCCTTTCGCTTTTTCAAACAACGATTCAAACAATGTTTGAATCGTAACTTAATATTACTGCTTAAAGATAGGATTGTCAAGTGAAATACTTCATCCATTCATTTTTGTTGGTTGTACCAGCTTAATTAGCAAAACAACTTTACGTTACAGGTCTATTACTTTTGCTAATTTTTTAATTAGTTTTGAGGTTTCATTCAATGATTGTTCCATCATGTATTGTCCTCTCCAATCAATTTTAAAATATTACCACCGAGAATTTTCTCACTAATTTCATTGGATGGACTTACAAATTCTATAAGCTGTTTGCTCAACAAAGGTTCTCCATATGGAGCGTCTGAACTATACAGACATTTTTCGGGCAACTCTGTAACCGCCATTCGAGCAGCAAGCGTAGAAAAAGCTGCTGATAAATCAATATAAGCGTTCTGCACCGTTTTAGCAAAATCAATCACATCCATCCAGTGATATCCTCCCATATGTCCATATATGACTGGAACAGTAGGATATTTTTGTGTTAGTTCCATAAGATATTTAATTCCATTGGAAGTAACGGGATTGAATGTGTGTACCCAAATCGGTAAATATGGGAAACTTTCCAATGCCTTAAATATCGTTTCTAGCTGCTTTATTTGTTCATCAGAACCGGGGGTAAATTCACCTACCCCTTTTAAACCGTTAGACACAATCTGTTTTTTAATCCAATCAACAGTATCCTCTAACGATAATTCAAGTGGTACAGAACCAAATCCATAAAATCTGTCCGGATACTCATGTATCACCTGCACCACCTCGGAAATATTGTCTTTCATCCTTTGTATATTGGCTTCTCTGGTTGTAGAACCAGCTAAAATCTTATACAAGGCACCCATTTCATTTTTTAAATCTGAAAATGTAACAGCTCTCTCTGGATGGGGAGCTGTGCCAAATAAAATCGTTTTGTCCACTCCTGCTTCATCCATTTTTTTAATCTGAACTTCTGTTGGAAACATTAAATGTTCGTGGCTATCAATAATCATAAAAATCATCCTTTCTCTGTATTGACATACTTGTTATAATAAAAGGGTATCATGTTCCAAAAACAGGAACAAGTACGCACATTTTTGATATACAGTATCTTTTTTGATATGTACCTCACTAGAGAAAGGATGATTATAAAATGGCTAAATCAATTACCCCGCATAATACATGTCCTATGGCGTTAGGTATCAATGTTTTAAGTGGGAAATGGAAATTACAGATATTATGGAATATATACAGCAAGAAAATAGTACGTTTTAATGAATTGCAGAGAGAGTTAGGGCGTATAACCACAAAAACTCTGACAGACCAATTACGTGAGTTGGAGGAACAAAAAATTATAAAAAGAACTGTATATCCAGAAGTTCCCCCAAAAGTTGAATACTCATTTACTGAATTGGGTCAGACATTGGAGCCAGTCCTTAAATCGTTATGCGATTGGGGAACACAATATTTACATGAAATAAATGCAGAAGCAGAGTAAAAAAATAGTGTGCAAATCATTTATCTATGAAATGCACACATTTTTTATTTTAACTTTTCAAGGGAATTGACATAGTAACCTGTGCACCATGCGTTTTATCCGAATTTTCCAGATGTAGTTTCCCTCCATGTTGTTTTACTATGGAATCAACTATAAACAATCCCATACCAAAATGCAACTTCGATCCCCGGCTTTGATCATCCATGTAAAATTTGTCTAAAGCATGTTTAAGCCCCTCTTTAGTAAAACCACTGCCACAGTCTGTGAAAATAATCATCAGACTGTTTGAAACAACTTGAAGTTCTACATATAAAGTTGTATTTGACGGTGCATAATCGGTAGCATTAGCAACAATATTTGTTATAGCTCTCTCCATCAATATTTTATCAATTACTAGATGTTCTGGAAGGTCATTTTGCGTTACACTCAATACTATATTTTTGCTTTTGCACAACATGTCTATCTGTAACAAAATGTGAGTCCAGAAATCTGGGAAATACACATCTTCTTTTTTTAATTCATATCCTGTAATTGCTTTAGAAATATCTATCAGAATTTGAATGTACAATTTCATTTGTTCTGAACTTTCGCTTATATATTGCGTATAAAGTCTTTGTTCCTTATCCAGAACTGTATCAGCTAAAAGGTCTGCATTTCCCTGTATCATAGTTAAAGGTGTCTTTAAATCATGAGCCAAAGCGGAAATCTGTTCTTTTTGGGCTTGTTCTGCTTTCCATTGTTTTTCTAATGAACTCTTTAAATTATCACGCATATTGGCAAACGAAATCACTATATCATTAAACTCTTTAATAGAAGATTGTTGTATTTCAAAATTAAGATTTTGAGACGATATTTCTCCTGTAGCAGTTAATAATGGATTTAGCTGTGCTGCTAATTTTCGAGAAAATTTTGAAGTCATAATTACAAAAACAAGAATACTTCCAATGATGATGACGATACCTGTTAATATATCGGGGGCAGGAAAATGTTTGGCAAACCATTGGTTTGTATATTGAGAACCTATAAAATACTGGATAACACAATACTCATTCTCTCGAATTACTAAAAGGTATTGGCTATTGCCATTATGACCTAATTCCTCCCCTTTAGCAAAAGTAATGGCATGGCTTTTATCCTCGGTACTTTTCATATTGCTATATAGCTCATTGAAAGATTTGTCCAGTATTATATACTTACAACTGGTGGGCACAACTACTTTTGTAATATCTGGTGCAATCATCATTGTAGATTTTAATTCCTTTGCCTGTATTTCACTTTGATTTGCTCTTGTCACAAGTCCATTATTTGAAGCTATGAGAAGCGCCAAAAAAGGAATTGTAACGGCTAAGAACAATAGTAAAGATAACTTTACAATAAAATATCTAAAATAGGTTTTCAAAGTAGTTGTTTTGCTTACTTCCATTTATAACCAATCCCCCAAACTGTCAGTATAGGCGACTCGTTAAAGTCAGAAAACTTGTTTCTTATGTTCATGATATGTGTTGGGATCGTCGAATTATCACTCTCTCCATTTAAGCTAAAAACAGCTTCATATATCTGCTCTTTTGAAAAAACCTGTCCTTTATTCTTTGCAAGAAATTCACAAATCATAAATTCACTTCTTGTTAATGGAACAGACTTTCCTTTGATCAGAATTTCTTTGGCAGACAAATTCAAAGTAACATCTCCAAAATTCAGTGAGTGATTTTTTTCCCGTTTTTCTCGTCTTAAATGAGCGTTTACACGTCCACGCAATTCCGCAATGCGAAAAGGTTTTGTCAAATAATCATCCGCACCTATACCCAATCCGTAAAGCACATCACTTTCTAAGGTCTTTGCTGTCAAAAATAAAATCGGACAGTCAACAGTAGTTCGTATTTTTTTGCAGAATGAAAATCCATCTATATTGGGCATCATCACATCTAAAATAATTAAATCATAATAAGATAAATTATTTACAGATACCTGTGTCGCTGATGTATAGGCAGAAATCACATGATTATCCTTTTGAAGTCCATTTTTAATCAGTTCCAAAATGCCAGCTTCATCATCTATCACTAAAATCTTAGCCATTCAAAACACCTCCATCGCCAGTATAAAGGAAATCAACTAGAAATTCTATCATAAATCTATAGCAGCAACAAAATATTTATTATTTATGTTGACAGCTATTTTTTTATCTACAGATGTATCCTTGATTTGATAAACATAGCCATAACTCATAGTTTCTCCATTTACACTCTCTAACCGCTTTGATATTTGCCCTATTTCTTTATCAAGATCGGAATATTCAACAGTTTCCTCCGTAATCAAATACGAAACGCCATCAATACGGAGGATCTCGTAATTTGTAGGGTCTAATTCCACATATGGAAGTGTAGCATTTAGTTGTTTATTCTTCTCTGCTGTATCATGCAGCCTACATGCATATAAACATAGTGGCACTATTAAAAGTATAGATACTATTATTACAGCTCTCAAAACTATTTTTTTCTTACTCATTTTCTTTCGCTCCCTCCCAGTAATTAAACCATACCAAGCTGAACCCAGTAAGTAATATTGCGAAGCCCACTAGCAACATCAGTCCTGTTTTAAACGAAGCCGAAATATAGACAAGCATATCTGGATTTATATATTCAATCATACAGTAGTCCATAAATCTAACCCCCCACGCCCACGGAATAAACTGCCATACATTATCACCTAAACCTGTGAGCATAAGGGCAGATATTAAGCTCCCAACAATCCCTAACCCCATTGTTACGCTCTTTCCGAACATCAATCCGAGAAGTAGCGATAACAAATATATAGGCAATATGGACAGTAATAAATATCCGAAAGCCTTTATATATATGGCTAATGGCATGACAGGATATAGTGTATGAAACACGCCAAAACAAATGATTACAGAAATAGCCGCTAATAGTAAAAGATATGCTATTTTGCTGATATATATAGTGTTTCTGTGCAGGCTGCTTAACATTTGTTGAAAATGTCCAGCTTGATTTTCAATCTGGATCACTAATCCTACGACAATTCCAACTAGGAAAGGAAAGAGTATAGCGACAGCTTGAAAAAATACACTCACATTTTCTTCAGGTGTCCATCCTGATATACGGAAGTAACCTGCAAATACGATTGCTCCTATCAGTGGAAAAATAAGATGTATAAGTAATAGCGGTGAATGTTTGCTCTTTATCATTTCAGCATGAACATATCTTATAAAATTACTCATTTCTATCTTACCTCCTGTCGTGAAAAAGCATGAGCGGTCATTTTTGTAAGTAGAACAAATAATAAAATCGCTACTATTAAAATTACAAATATTAAAATTATAGGTACATATAATTCAGAGTTCAATGCTGGCTCTCCATTTGGCAAGATATTTAAAGTGCAAACCATTAAACGTGGCACCCAGCTATACGGACATAACAGCCAAATATCCATATTACTTAGTAATGCGCCCAAAACAAAACTCAAAGCTACATTAAAAATCAAAGTGCCGAATATCCCTATCTTTTTTATAAGCCAAAGGCAAAAAGGAATATTCCAAAGACTCGCTATAATAATGCAGAGAGTACCTGTAATTGCCTGCAAGATACTCACTTTCATTGGAATATCGTAAATAAGATATATCATATATCCACCAACAAGGTTTAATACCATAAATAATACATTGGATACAATCATATAAATCGAACACAGAAAAATCTTTCCGTACCATACTTTTTCAAGGTTAATTGGAAGTGGGAAAATCGCTCTATATTTTAATTTGCCACTATCTCTTTGCATTACCAGAGTACAAAGCAGAGTAACAAGTCCTGTATGCAAAAGAATATACCACCAATTATATGAGTTCTGTTGATACCATATAGGAGCAAAAACATTTAAAAGTATCGTTATTATTGGTGCCAACCAAATTAACTTTTTTGCAAAAGTATTTTTCTGTTTAAGATTTTCGGCAGCGATATAGTTCAACATTAGAAATCACCCCCTTGTGTTCGACGTACTATGTCCATAAATAACTGTTCCAAATCTTCATTTTTATCTATATGTCCTTCATATCCAAGAACACCATTAGCAATAATACCTATATCATCAGCAATCAACTGTACTTCTGATAAAATATGACTTGACAATATAACAGTAATCCCTTTTTCTGGAAATGAACGGATAAGTCCACGTAATTCTTGTATTCCAATAGGGTCTAACCCATTGGTCGGCTCATCTAATATCAATAACTTTGGATTATTCAATAATGCAATAGCAATCCCTAATCTTTGTTTCATCCCCATAGAAAATTGTCCAGCTTTTTTGTTGCCTGTATTTTTTAAATCTACTATCTTTAATACTTCTTCTATTCTGGCATAAGGAAGATTAAGCAAAGTTGCCCTTACTTGCAGATTATCAATGGCTGTTAGGTTTTCATAAAGCGGCGGTGTTTCAATCAATGCGCCTATCTGCTCTAAATCTTTTCTGCTCCATGTATGTGTGTCAAAGAAAATCGTACCATTTGTAGGATGTAACATACCTGTAACCATTTTTAACAGAGTGGATTTTCCTGCACCGTTTGGCCCTAACAATCCATACACAGTATTTTCTCGTACATGTAGTGAAACACTTTTCACTGCTTTTTGCTTTTTGAATGTTTTACATAACATTGAAGTTTCTAATAAAATCTTCATTTTGTTTCCTCCTAATTTGATTTCTAAATTAAGGATAAAAAACGATTTTCAAGATTTTATAAAGATTTATTATTTTTTTACAGCGTGTAAGTCCTATGTGAGAAATACACGCTGTTGTCACTTTACTTTACAATCTTCCAATTCCCATCTATTTCAGCCAGCACTAAGTCAAACTGTGAAACCTGTGCCGCCTTTGTTTTCTGGTCGAGGTATTTCACCGATACCGACACCTTGACCTTATCCCCATCCATAGAGAACAGCGGATTGATAAGCTCGGAATACAGGTAATCGCCGTTCACTGGTTCAAGCACATTTCCAGCCACATAATAGGAAAGCTCCTTGTCCGTGGCGGCAGGATACAGCTTAAAGAATGTTTCCAAGAACTCCGTCACTTCCTCTGTGGTGGCAGCGTCCACCGTTCCGTCGCTTTCCTTTGCCTTTGGCTCATAGCTGGATTTTGCTGGTATCCTGCTGATGGTCGGGTTCTGGACAATCACCATATTTCCAGCACCGTCCACATGAACCACCGCCGTATAGGCGGCGACATTCTTGCTGGACTTTTCACCCTCCGTCACCGTCTGATTGACCGAATAGAGGACGGCGTACTCGTCTGTGCCAGCCTGTTCCAAATTCCAGATTTTTACCTCATTCACCGCAGAGCTGGTCGGTATATCGCTTCTTACCGTATCCACATTCAAGTCCTGCAAACTCTTTGTTAGATACTGGCTGATGGCTTTTGTCCTTGCTTCAATGGCTTCTTTGTTGTTCCCCCATGAATAATAGGACTTCGCAAAGTCCTTGACAAATGTTTCTATCCTGTTGGTATCCACAATCCGCTGCTCTATGACCTCTTTTTCATGGACGGTGTGCAGATCAATGGCAGTGAAGTTTTTATACACCCCAAAGCTGACACTTGCAACCAGCACCAGCCACAGGGCGATCACCGATTTTTTATGCGTGCCTACTTTTATGACACGTACTTTCTTTGCTTTATTGGGTTTTGCTTCTTTATCTTTCTTTTTTAATCTCATGATTTCCGTTTCCTTTCTTGTCTTAGTTGGATTTCACACGTCCGGCACCAATCAAATGCTGCTGCCAGTACGCTGATGTCAAGTCTGTGTAGCCGATTGGGTTTCCAGCGTGGTACATACGGTTATCCCCTGCATAAATGCCAACATGGGTCACATACGTTCCAGCGTCATAGGTGCTGTGGAAAAATACCAAGTCACCTGCTTTCGCCTGTGCAAGAGGGATATGCTGTGTCACGTCGTACTGGTCTTGCGCCACCCTCGGCAGGCTGATACCAGCCTTTCCATAGCACCACTGCACCAGACCGCTGCAATCAAAGCTGGTGTTTGGGTTGCTGCCGCCGAACACATACGCCCAGCCTTGATACTTCAACGCTTCGTTGAAGATTGCCTGTACCGTAGCGTCGCTGAAATTGGGTACTGCCAGATATTGTGCCACCAGACGGACATAGAACATATTCCCGTACTTATACCGCCAGCCGCCGTTTTCCTTGATGGAGATTTCATTCTTGTAGTCCACCCTGACACCGCCGGACTTCTCCCTCGCAAAGCTCACCGCCAGCTCAAAGGTATATTTCTTCCCGTGGCTTGCCGTATAATCAATAAAACCGCCGCCATAGTTGTAGCTCTGGACGACGGTATTTATATCACAGCCTTTTTCCTTTGCTGAAGCAAGCAGGGCGGCAAAATATTTACATCCCTGTTCGATGGACTGCTCTGTACCAAGGGAATTGGGCGGCAGACCTAAACTTTCGCTGGACTGCATAACGTCCACCGCAGTGCCGCCAGACTCCACCTGCATGATGGCAAGCAGGTAATTCACATAATCTTTAATCCCGTATTTCTTCGCATACTTCTCAACCGTCGGCTGGTGTTTCAAGACCTCCGCTGACAGGTTCATGCCCGAATAGTCAAAACGGGAACCACCGCCGCCTTCCTCGTCATCAGATGTGACGATAAAGAGGAACAGCAGCAGACTGATAATGACCGTGAAAATCCCACCAAGCAGTGCTAAATGCCGCAGCTTCATTTTTTCTGTCCTTTCTTTGTGGTGTGGGTTGTGGATTTCTTCACGGTATTGCGCTGGATGGTCTGGCTGGATTTCTGTGCGCTGGTTTGCCGGATGGTCTTACTTCCAGCAGAAACAGGTTCTTTTACGGTCTGTGCCCTTACAGGTTCTTTGCCGCTTTGGGAGCGAACCACTGGTTCTTTCACCATCTGTGTGCGTTGTTCCTGTGGCTTTGTCGCTGGCTCTCTGCCTTTTACGGCTGGCTGCTTTTCCTTGTTTTCTCTGGCAGCCGTGGCAGGACGTTCCCTGCTGGTCGGCTCTGTCTTAGCGGCAGCACTTTTCGCAGCGGTCGGCTGTGGAACTGGCGAACCAGAAACAGGCTTTGTGGCTGGCCGCTCATGGACAGGGGCAACATTTTTTACCGCTGATCCTGTCGGTTTTGCCTTGTCCATTGCCATGCGCTTCTCGGCTATGGTCTGCCTGTGGCTTTCCTGTTTTGCCGCCCGTCCTTGCTGACGGGTTGTCTTTTCCTCCATAATGCCACGCTTGAAGTCCGATACACTGCCCTTTGCTTTTTCCTTGACGGAATGGACTGCATAGCCAGCCTGTGTCGGCATATCCTTGACCTGCTCCTTGACAGCCTGTGCCTTGTCTTTGACCCGCTGCTTTGTATCCAGCACCGCACCTACCTTAGAGCCGGCACGCCTGCCAAATGTGGAGGTGTCCGAAACCTGCCCCGTGGTTGTACCTGTGGCTGTATGGTTCGGGCGGTCTGCCGCTTTCCTTGTATCCGCTTTGCGACTGCCAGAAGCCATTGCCGCACCCACCGCACCGCCAGCCATGCCAGCGGCTAACGTCCTGCCGACACGGCGCTCCATGCGCCTTGCCCCACGGTTTAAGAGCATATAAGGTCGCCGGAAGATACGCCTGCCGACCTGCTGTGCGTCGCCGGATTGCAGGCTGAACATTCCCATCAAGTCGCCCAGCTTGAAGTAGATACCAGCAAAGGTGACGATCTGCAAGAACGCAACCATGAAGAACGGGTATCCTGCCGAGATAGCGTAGAACATGGTACTCACGCTAAAGGCGGCGGTGATAATGAGGGTAATGCCTGCCCTCATCATGATGGTATTGAACAGCTTTGTGATGGCTTTCTTTCCCATGCCCTCATAAGACGGTATCATGGATAAAATGAAGCTGACGGGAAGGAACATGGCATAAATGATGAACAGCACTTGCGAAAAGATCATCATGCCCGTAAGCAGGAACACAAAAATAGAAATGCCGATATTGAACAGGAATAAAAATACCACCGTTCCCAAGCGGCTCATGGTCTTTGTGACGCTCATGTTGGGATTGTCCTTGTCCTCGATTTCCGCAATCACTATGTCCTCTCTGGTGTCGGTGTCTGGACTGGCAGAAAGCAGGCTTTCCACACGGTCAGCACCCAGTTCCTCCATATCCGAGCTGCCGTACTGCAATAACAGCCAAGGCTGCTGCACCTGTATGGAAAACAGGCTATCCCGTATCAAGTCCACACTGTCTTTCCCTTGACTGTCCGAGTTGGGGAGGGTGATTTTCGTACCCAGCGACAGTGCCGCACTGCTGATGTCCGAGGAAAAGTCATTGATTTTTGTTATGTAATTGGGAGCGTAGGCGATAAAGGACGCTGACAGCACAAAGACTACAAGGAAGTTGACGACTGCATGGACAGCCTTTGTGGTTTCCCTCTTAATAAGACCTGTATACGCCACATAGATACCCACCACCAGCACAAGGATAAGCAGGAAACCCACGTAAAACCCCTGTGTGGAAAAGCCGCCTGCATTGACACCGGCAAGGGTCTGGATATTTTTCCCGATAGCGTTTGCGGTATCCGAGATAAAGTCCAGCTTGTAGGCTTCCTGCACCACGTACCCTGTAGCGTTGGAGATATACATGCTGACTGTCCAGACAAAATTTGTGATGGCATACAAGCCATACTGGATACTCTTGCCGATACCATCCAGCCAGTTCCACGGCAGCCAATCCCATGAGCTGTCCACATAGAAGTCAAGCTGGTAGTTTTCCAGCGGATACTTTGAATAGGCATTGGCAGCGTCCACCGTATCGTCCACCAGCCCAGCGGCATGAGCCACCGTACCTGTGACAGATAAAAAGACAAGGATACCCACAATGATTAAGAGCGTGATACCTGCATAGCGCAGGATTTTATTCTTACGCATAGGCTTCACCTCGTTTCCTCTGTCTGTTTCGGCGGTCTGGTGTCAAAGGCATGGAACAGGTCGGCAAAGACAGGGTGTATCTGGATCACGCCCACACGACCGTAGAGGTCTTGAAACAGGCATTGCCCGTTTTCCAAATCCCGTAGCCGCTTCTGGTTGCCCTCGTCGTCCTTGTCCACGCCGAAAAATTCAAGGGTGTTCTTGATCTCGCTGATGTCCGTGGAACGGAACGCAAATTTCAAGCCGATATTGTTCTTCATTTTCTCGTCGTCCACGTCGCCGGAGTTCTGTGTCACAAAATAGACGGCAGCGTTCATGGAGCGTCCGGCACGTATCAGCTTATTGGAGAGTGCCTTGCCCTGTGCCACTTGCAGGAATGTCCACGCTTCGTCTAAATCCACCATCTTGAAAATGCCCCTGTCCGAATGGATAAAATCGAGGGCAAAGGTACTGATTACGATAAGCATAGCCACGGAAAGCAGCTCCATTGTGGTATATTCCTCAAACTTTGTGTCACGGTCTGGCAGCACAAGATCTGCCACCTGTATGATGTTGAGCTGCCTGTCTAAGCTGATGGACTGTTCCACTGTACCGTCAGAAAAGAGCAGGTGGGAAAAGTCATAGTCCGCCATGCTCTCGATATGTTCAGCGATATTGTTTGCGGTCGGGGTATCCTCTTTCCGCAACTCGTCAATGACACGCAGCAGACCACGCCTTTCACTCTGGGTCACGCAGCGGATCGCCTTTCTAAGTACGGGGAATTTCTCACCGTCACGGCTGCTGATACCTGTTAAAAAGGTCAGTATATCAATGGCAAGGCTTTCCGCGTCCTTTAGGTTCTTCATAATCACATACGGGTCAAGCAACCCTTTGTTTTTTGCTTCACTGGTAAGGTTCACGATATTTATTTCATGTGCAATCTCCGGCAGCGTTTCTTTCCAGTTTCCACGCTCGGACTTCGGGTCTACAATGACCGCACTGCCGCCAAACAGCATCGCATAATAGACAATGAGGTTGTTACAAAAGGACTTGCCGCCCCCAAGTGAACCTAAGAAAGCAGCCGCCAGCGCATTTGTCACCGAACCTTTGACTCCCTGTGCCGCAAGGCTCGGTTTCAGATAGACGTTCCTGCCCGTATCGAGGTTATAGCCGATATAGATACCGTCGCTTTCCCCTAGCTGCTGTGTCGCACCGAAGCCAAGACCAGCCAGAAAATCGCTGGTAACATACTGGATATAATCATTCATGTAACGCTTGCTGGCAGGGATAAATTCCCTATGCAGACCGAGCATATCCCCAAACGGGCGTACCAGCTTCACATTGAGGTCGTCGTAAAAGTCTTTCACCTCGTCACAGCGGCGTTTCAGCTCGTCCAAGCTGTCTGCCACCACACGCACCACGTAGGAGAGCTTATACATGGACTCTTTGGACTGGTCGAGGTTTGTTTCCAGCTCATTCACCGAGTCCAGAGCGTCCACCACGTTGTTGCCTGTTTCGTTGTTGGACTCCCAAGCGTGGTTATCCAAGTCTTTCAGCTCTTTTTTCTTGTTCCGTACCGTCGTCAGTGCCTTTTTATTGGTGACGATCTCCACATTCATGGACGTGGACACGGGGAACGTGAATTGTTGCTGCTGGTAATAAAAAATCTCGCTTGACGGAAAATCCAGCTCACCCACGATATTGTTGATCGTGAAGTAAGCGGCATAGGTCGTCTGTTCCTCACTATCCATCTTTAAATACCGCTGGTTCTCTGTGATCTGGCAGCGTGTCGGACGGATAAGGTCAAAGCGTTTTACCAGCGTTTCTTTTTTCAGCTTCTTTACCGGGAAGTCGTAAGCATAGTCCTCATAGGCAACGCCTGTTTTTCCGTAAATATGCTCGATAAGGTAGCCAAAGTCGTGCTTTTCCAAACGCCGGATTTTAAAGCGGCGGGAAATTTTACTTTCCAAGAGCTTCTCCATCTTTTGGAAACGGGCGATTTCATCATTGCTCATAGAAATAAAATCCCCCATGAGCTGATGGTTCACTTCATAGAGAAAATCGGCAAAGGTCATGGCAGCGGACTTCCTTGCGCTTTTCAAGCTGATTTCTTCCTCATTCACCAGCAGCTTGAAGCCAAGAAAAAAGCGGTAGTCGATCTGATTTTCCCCAATCATCTCAACCAACGCTTCGGTCTGTTCGTCTATCTTTGCACAGGCGACCTCACGTAGCCGTCCTGTGACCTCTTTTTTTGAGCGTTCCTGTGTCGCCCGTATGCTGGACTCTGTACTGATCTGCAAGGCATGTATCTTCCCGTCACGGTTCTGGGCGATCAGCTGCCGGAAGTTGTCATGCACCATGTATTTTTCCTCTGGTGACAGGAACGAATAATTGTAGGGTATCAGCTCATAATAGGCAAAACACTCCCCGTCATGGTTGAACACCAGATTGTTTTCGATATATTTAATCGGGTACATATAGATCACTCCTAACTGCCGTAATAGCGGCATTGTGCATTTCTGTTTTCAGCTTCACCGTCTTTCCTGCATAGGTGACTTTTGGTCTAAACAGATAGCTGATACTGGACTTTAAAAATCCGTAAGGCTTCTTTCCGTCAAAGGTTTTCTGGCTCATGAACCACGTCACCGCCACTGGGATACCCACGTATTTGAGGAACGCACCGTCAATCATGGAAAGGGGCGGCAGCTCTGCAAACACGATCACCGCAAACAGGGAAACCACGAACCATGCCATCTGTGTGAATGTGACGGGGAACGGGAGCTGAAAATCGTTGATGGCGTAGATCACCTTTTCCACGTTCCAGATATTTGTATAGCTTCTTATTTTTTTCAATGTGTACCATCCTTTCTTTTAAAATGGAAACAGCAGCCTGCCTTTCACAGACTGCTGCAATAAAAAAGCTGCCAGAGTCGCACTTGTGTGGTTCATCTACCAGCGTATCAGTACGGACACTCAAAGACTCCGTACCTTGTTTCTATGAAGCACCCCTCCAAGTCAATATCACGGGCAAAGGCTTCATAGTCTATGTAGTTTCTCAATCGGTCGGGTATCTCGCCCAGAACGCCGCACTCGTCAATGAGGTGGTAGGCAACCTCCACCATGCTGTCGCAAGGGTACTGGATGATGTCGTCCTTATGGTCGTAGAGTTCCTCCACGCTGCAAAAATGACAGAGCAGGTCGTCAATCACCTCATTCAGCGGATAGTCCAGTTCTTCCACCATCTCACACAGGCGGTTGACTTCCTCAATGGGCGTGTACTCGTCGATCTCAAAGGGCAGCTCATAGTCATGGATGGCATATTCTTCGTACCGTTCATTCAAGCCGATCCGTTCCGCCATCTCGTCGTAGTCCACAGGTGGCGTGAACCAGTCACCCACAAGCTCGCCCTCATTATATTTGCCTAAGTTGGCAATGTAGACCCGCATTTCTTCCAAGGGCAGCCACCACCTTACCGATAACGGAACACGCCGCTGGTCGTAAAGAGGTATTCGTCGCTTTGTTCCAGCTCATGACCGTAGGAAGTAAAGTCTATGTGCTTGATAAGCTCTGGCGGCAGCTCCCCGAAGCAGTGTTCCTCCATCACAAGATATTCAGCCAGAGAAGCCGAGTCCGACACCCCATAATGGCGTATCTCGTCCTTATGGTCGAAAAAATCCCCGATATTTTGAAACCACTTTGCCCGTATCTCATTCATTTCATTGCCAATGGGCGTGCCGTCAATTTCCTGCACCATGCGGCACAAGGTGTTGATTTCCCACAGCGGCATATCTGGATTGAGAGAAAAGGGCAGCTCGTAGTCCTCAATCTCAAAATCTTCCTCTTTTTCCACGCCTATTTTTTCTTTGATTTCCTCAAAGGTCACAGGGCAGGGAAACCATGCACCTGCATAACCGTCCTCGTCGTCACTATATGGCTTTGTGGTGTTGAGGATATATAATCGCATTTCATACATAGTGATAAATCACGTCCTTTCATTTTGTTTTAGTATTCCCGAAAAAACAGGATACTGATAAATGGGCAAGAAAAAAGCAGCCTAATTTATAGACTGCTTTTATTTATGCTGTTTTCAATGCCATCAAATACAGTGAAAAATTTACGGTTTTCTTTAGAATAGACCATATTTACTATAAACTCATACGTTTGCGAGAAGGTATCATTTGAGTTGGCATATCCTAGTTTAATGCACAATTCACATTGAAGTTGAATGTATCCTACACTTTCCAAATCATCTGCAAAATCTATCAATGGAGTCTCATTCTTTTTAGATGCCCCATAAAAATTCATCTGCCTACTTTGATCTGGCAATACAGAATAATGATTAGTCCATGTTTTACAAAAAGGAATCCTATAATCCTTTGGAGCTGAAAAGCTATTGTTTACTTTTAAATCATCTACTTTAATAATATTGATAACATTATCTGTTGAGTTCCTAAAATAAATTGAAATATCCATTTCATTATTTCTAAAGGTATCAATCCTACAATTAGTTGTATCAATATTTAAAAATGGGGTATTACTAGTTTCTTCAAGCTGTAGTAATCTGTCACTTATTTTATTGGCTTGTTCACTTTGAAACAAAGCAATAATACCAATAAAAATTGTTCCTAATGCTCCTAAAATAGAGCCAAAATAGCTTAACACATCTTTAGCTTCCCATAACGTCACGTATCCTTTATTACCCATATAACTTTCATTTATAATAATAGGAACTACAATAGATAGCACTGAAACAGCAGCAATTAAAACAATAATATATTTTTTCTTCACAATATCCCCTCCCCCAATATTTATCTGTTATATTGTAGCATTAAACAGGAAAGAAACCAAGTTATTTTAAGCACCAATAATCTTATTAAACAGGTTTAAGAGTACGTCTTTCACGCCAGCGGCATTGAACACCAGACCGACAGCAATTAAGGCAATCACCAGAAAGCCAATCAGCTTGCTAAACTCTCTCTTGAAGCCTAAATAAATGCCAATCACCACGATTGCCATAAGCACAAGGCTCTGGGCGTTACTCAAAAACCAGTTGTATAAATTCTGTCCAAAATTCATTTGTCATTGCTCCTTTCCATTTCCTCTAAGTGGGTATCTGCTTCTTTTCCTACTTGCAGGATACACATAAGCACCACGCCCATTCCCATGCCTGCCGACACCAGCAGCAGGTCAAATAATATATGCCACATTTCCTATTCCTCCTTGTCTTTGACAGTCATTTCATCCACTGTGACGGATAGCTGCCGCAAGGCCTTTTCCAGTCGGTCGGTGAGCTTCGCATGTTTCACCATATCTTTAATGACCGTTGTGTTATTCTGTTTATCCAGCTTTTCAGCCACCTGCAAGGTGGGGGCGACCTGCCTTGCCAGCCAGTTCAACGTGCGCTGGAAGTCATACGGTTCGGGTTTGGTCGTCAGTTTCAGCCGCCCACGATCCTCCCCGATAAACCACGCCCAGCGGTCATTTGTCTGCCATTCGCTTCGACGTTTTGTTTCGTCCTTGTCGGCAAACCTTACATAGCGGTTGATGATTGAAAAAGCAGTGCGTTCAGCATCATGGTAAGTCAGCAGGTCACGCACCGCATAGTAGGCACGCTCATTTTTCAAGCGGATTTCAAAACGGTTCTTGATGGGCGTTTCCTCAACAGGGATGTCATATTTCACATACTGCTCGTAATCTTTCTCATACACGCAGAAGTAGACCTCCGATTTCAGCGAGCCGATATAGAGCGTGTGCCCCATGCTGGACTTGTTTTCTTCATGGCTCTGCACCAGCTCCCCAGAGCGGTAGGACTTGAAACTTCGGAACACGGAAATACATTCCTCATTCCTGCATTTTGCGGTGAGTTCTGGAATATCCAGTATCCCTGCCATATCGTTGATGGCTAGGTCTATCCGCTTGCACACGCCGCCCTCACAGAGAGCGTCCATAAAGAAGTCGTACCAGCTCCTATGCTGTGCCAGCAGGAAGTTTTCAAACTGGCGGCAGCCTTTTCCTTTCAGTTCCAGCAGCACCCCTTTTTCCTGTTCGGGGGATACTAACACGAAAATATCACCCATGTAGTAATGCTCTGGATAGGAATAAAAGCCGAAGTCCTCATGTATCATAAAATCCAGCTTCAATTTGAGGATGGCTTCAACCACAAATTTCACGTCCGTAGTAGGAAACCGTATCCGCACATAGTCAAACAGCATGGTAAGCGGCGTTTCTGGATTGTACCGTTCCAGAGCTTGCAGCAGGTTTTCTTTGATCTCCCTGCTGGGAACAGCACCGCCAGACTCCAACCTGTTAAGGTACTGACGGGTAATGCCAGCAGCCACCGCCAGCTTATTTTGTGAAACGCCGTATGCCAGCCGCTTTTCTTTGAACTCTGTTATCCAGTCTGTATCATTCAGTTAAAATCCCTCCAATCCGAAAAAGTGTCAACTAAAAGCGTTCCAGTTGACACCCTTTGAAAGTAGAAAAAGTCCTTATATTTCAAGGACTTTCCCAACTTCTGTGACTGTTTCCTATTGTATTTGTGCCCCTCTGTTAGATACCGAGGGGCGTATGGTTGTGGCGGCAAGCCGCCACAACACGGCTAGTCCGTACCAGCGGCTTTCGCTCCGCACGCCGCCTGTCCGTCCTGCCTGTTCTGCATGAGCTGTCCAATCTCTCTTAGGAAGTCGTGCCCTTTGGGTACAAGGGGAGTGTAAAACTCTGATATGACACTTGTACCCACATCCACGTAGCCACGCCCTTTGATCTGTTTCAGAAAAAAGTCCTTGTCCACTTCTCCGAACATCATAGAGTATCCCAATTCGCTCATACGACCTAATGTCACTCTAAAATTGAACTGGTCACGGATACCGTCACCCAAATATTTTGCGTCGGGTCGCTGGCAGGCGAGAATAAGAAAATATCCAGCCTGCCGCCCAAGCATGACGATCTGTTTCAGTTTATTTAAAACCACCGCATTTTCCTTTGTCGTCAGCATTTCCATGAAAGCCACATATTCATCAAAAATCAGAAAATGCGGCGGCAGACTTAAATAGGCATAGTTTTCCCCCGTCTTGTAACCATCCATGAGCTTCATGGCTTCGCTCCGTTCCATCATACCGTCATAAAAACGGTCGATACATTCCGTGATTTCCTCCTTTCGATAGTGTACTTCGGGCAGGACAGCGGACAGGTCGGCAAGGTCGGCGTTCTTTGGGTCAAGCACATACATTTGGGCGTTGGTACGCAGCAGGGCTTCAATAATGGTAAGGATAAAGTAGGTCTTACCGCCGCCAGTGCCGCCAGCGATCAGCATGTGGGGGAGCTTGTCGTATTCCCAATACACATTTTTCATGAGCCGCAAGCTGCCATCCGCCGCCTGTACCTCGTCAATGGTGATACGGTTGGCAATGGTGTCATATAGTAAAACATACTCCACAAAACTGTCTTTCAGCTCTCTAAAAACCAGCTCACAGTACAAGCCTGTTTCCAGCTTCTTTTCCAAGTGCAGGAGCTGGTCTTGATATTTCCCCAGCGTGATTTCAGCCAGTATGTGAATGAGTCCGTTGTCCAAGCGGTAGTACACTCTGGGAAAGTGGGTGATTTTCTCTTTTGTCTTATTTAATGGCAAGTCCTTGAAAAAGCCACCATCCTGTGACTGCTCGGACTCATACCAGCCATTTTCCAATATCATACGAGAGAGCTTTTGACGGTGAAATAGCTGTTTGATCTGGTCTGGTCGGTAACGGGCGTAAAGGAACGCTGCCAAGCTGCACACCAGAACCGCCGCCATGACGGATACCACCATGTAAGGTGTGACCGTGAGCTTTATGCTGCCCTCATGCAGCAGTGATACCTTGTTCCAGTCTGTACACAGCAGGGTAGTGATATTCAGCAGCAGCACGACAACAAAGAACAGACATGCCAGCCGACTACCCAATGACCGAACCACCAGCGACTTGTCACTGGCTCGGATACGGTTTCCTTTCTTTTGAAAATGTTTCATAAAACCTCCTTTGGGTATTAAAAAAGCAGCTAATCATATAGACTAACTGCTTGCAATACAAAATGAATTTGTATTATTTGATTTTCTTAAATTCTTCCATTTCCAAACTGACAAAACGTGAAATCATTTCCCGATATAATGCTTCTACCATATCTGGATTTGCACCATATTCTTCTGCTTTAGCTCGGACTTTTGTGATAACTGCTTCAACACGATTTGGAGCTTTTACTCCATCTTCACTTTTTTTGAAAGTAGAAGCCTGAACAACAAATGTTCCTCTTTCTGCAATTAGCTTTATGATTTCCGTATCAATTCTGTCGATATTTGATCGTACTTCTTCTAAACTATTACACTTCATGATTATTCCCCTTTCTCAAACATGGGAATATTATATACTTGTTGAGTACCTCTGGCAACTAAAAAGCCAAACTGATACTTATTTCTTTGCCTGTGGCTGCTGGTTATGGCTCTGTGGGGCGGCGGCTGGCTGGCCCCCTTTGTTCTTCAAAACAATGTCGTCCGCTTTGATGTACCAGTCCACGTCTGCCCCTTGAAAGGTAGCGGTCGCCACGGTATCTGCCACGGGATTGATGATCTCCACCTCGGCATTGTAGTCATATTCTTTCAAGGGAACAGACGCAGGAATACTTACCTGTATCATGCGCCCCTGTCCTCTGGACTTCAAATCATAGGTACGCTCCTTGATTTCCTCTGATACCGTACCATCCTCATTCTGGATATGTACCTCACGGCGCAATGCCGAAAATTTCAGCACCCCGAATGTCTTTTCCTTGTCAATGATAATTCCGTTTGCTAATCTCATAATTGACCTCCTTATGCTTTCACCATGTCGTCAGCGGACAGGATATAATTTGTAAATCCACGTGTGCCGATTTTATAACCGTCAGCCGTGATTTTCGGGTTGATAAGGCGTACCTTTTCCTCCACCTCGAAATTCTTTTCCCCAGCAGACGCAGGCAGTACAACGATAATGTCGTCAGCTCTCTGAACGTCGGAGTACAGGTTGAAGCTTCGGGAAACGACCGTCATACGTCCATTGATCCGACGCTGTTCCGTCTTGCCCTCGCCAGCATATTCCAAGTTTCCGAATGTCTTTTCCATGTTTGGGATAACGTGTTTTAATTCCATATAGTTTTTACCTCTTTTCTTTCTATGTGTGTAGCATTAAGTGAAAGGCATGGGGGAGCTACAATCCCCCAACCCCCCTAGTGTACTGTTTTTTTCTATCAATCAAAAAGACGATTGACAGAAAAGAAACAGTGTAAAGGTTTCATGCGGCAGTCCAAACCATACAGCAGGCGGTGAGCGTGTATGCAGTTCCATAGGCAGATACCTCACAGCTTACTCATTACTGTCATGCTTCACAGAACGGCGTTTCTTATAAGCTGCAAATCCGATACCAGCCGCAGAGAGTCCAAGCAGGATAGCAAAGGCAGCCACATTTGTGCTGTCACCTGTTTTCGGGGAGTCCGTTGCCTTATGGCTCGGTGTATCTGGTGTCTGTGGCTTCTCTGGTTCTTCTGGCGTAGGCGTTTCCGGCACCTCCTTGATTGTCACCGTCTGCCTCTTGTCCTCTATGTCCTTATGTTCTGTGATCTTTACAGGCTCGTCGGGATTGGTAACGTCGTAGAGTTCCTCAAACGTCACTAGCTGCTGACCGCCCAGCTTTGAAGCGTCGAAAGTAAAGGCAATCTCAACCTCCATTTTTGTGTCGGTCGCTGTGAATGTGTAGTCATTCTCAATACGCTTGCCATCAACCAGAAGTTCGGCATTTTTATCCTTTCCCATCTGCCAGCCTTTAAGCTGATACTTTGTACCTACTTCCAGACCGTCCAGCGTGACCGTATCCACAAGGGTTATGTCCTTGCCAGCTTCAATGTTTTTTTCACCGTCTTTACTGGCTGCTGTCGTATGGATTTTGATTATGCGCTCGGTGATAAGAACCGTCTGCCCCTCGTCCTCTATGTCCTTATGCTCTGTGACCTTTACAGGCTCGTCGGGATTGGTAATGTCGTAGAGTTCCTCAAATGTTACCAAGTTCTTGCCGCCAAGGGCAGAAGCGTTGAACGTAAAGGCAACCGTCACTTTCATTTCCTCACTATCGGCAGTGAAAGAGTAATCGCCCTCCACACGCTTACCATCAATGAGAAGTTCGGCATTTTCATCTTTTACCATCTGCCAGCCTTTAAGCTGATACTTTGTACCCACTTCCAGACCATTCAGCGTGACCGTATCCACGATTGTGACCTCTTTTCCAGCAACGATTGATTTCTCACCCGTAGCCTTGTCCGCAGCAGTGGTATGGATTTTGATTACACGCTCCTTGATGGTTACGGTCTGCCCGTCGTCCTCTATGTCCTTATGTTCCGCTACTTTTACAGGCTCGTCTTTATCGGACAGGTCGTACAATTCCTCGAATGTCACCAAATCTTTGCCGCCAAGGGCAGAAGCGTTAAAGGTATATTCTACCTTGACTTTCATTTCCTCCCCGTCGGCAGTGAATGTGTAATCACTCTCTACACGTTTGTCGTCAATGAGAAGCTCTGCATTTTCGTCTTTTACCATCTGCCAACCTTTGAGCTGGTACTTTGTGCCTTTTTTCAGACCGTCCAGAGTCACCGTATCCACGATTGTGACCTCTTTTCCAGCGACGATTGATTTCTCACCCGTAGCCTTATCCGCAGCAGTCGTATGGATGGAGATTTCTTTCTCGTAATCATCCGTGAGCGTTCCTAAATCAATGACGGTCTTATCTTTTGAAACGACAATATCAAAGGCAGGAATGAGCTTGAAGCCTTTGTTGCTGTCACAGCGTAATTCTTCAATCTCATAAGTATCGTAGAGAAGCGCACCTTTGGAGTCGTCTGGTTCAGATGTACCGAACCAGATACCATCCTCGCTTGTCTTGCCCTTATTGGTATTCTGTTTATGGGATACCCAATCAGAAGCAGTGGAAAACTGCCCGTTCTTGTCCGTCACAATAATATGGCTTTCACCTGTGGTCTTACTGGTAATCTTGAAAGGCACGTCACCAAGACGCTTGTGTGTGCCGTCACCGATTTTCACACCCTCAATGTCACCACGCTTGATCTGGTTGTAGATGGATTGTTCCGAACCAGTCAAGTCAATGATTTTTCCATTCTCTGTGATGGTAAATTCACGGGAAACCGCACCTGTTGTCAAATATCCTGCCGGACTCTTGCTTTCATCTAGGCGGTATGTTCCGTAAGGCAGCGTGTCCGCAATAGTAGAAGCGATACCGTCAATTCCTGTATGAATGGTCTTTACCACCTCATTTTTCTGGTAGAGCTTGCCATCCACCAGCACTGAACTTTCATTTAAGCTGGTGATTGTAAACTCTGTATCTTTCAAGGTTGCGCCGCCCTGTGGCTTTGTATCCTTTGTTTCAAGGTCACGTTTCTGGATTTTCACGCCACCACGGATAACCTTGTCGGATACGGAATACTGGTTGCCACCTGTTAGTGCAGCCAGCTCCCCATCTTCGGTAATCTGTGCCAGATACATACCCTTGATCTGTTCCTCGCTGCCATTTGCCTGCATATACGCACCCTCTAACAAGTAGCCTGTCGGACTCTTGCTTTCCGATACGGTCAGTGTTCCGAGCGGCAGGCATGGCACGTTATCCTGTAAGTAGAAGCTGTCGCCGGATACCTTATAGCTGTCTGCCAGTTTTGTGATGTAATGGGTAGTTCCGTCGCTGCCTTTTTCAGCCACGGTCTTTGTCGTCCATGTGCGGGTCGGTTTTGCTGGCAGGTTGTCTTTGTTGTAGTACCCGTCATAATAATTCCAGACGAACTCTGCTCCCTCCAAAGAAGCTGCCCCCTGTGGCACAGTCTTTGAGGTTTCCATATCTATCTTGAAAAGCTCAATCAGTGTCGTTGTGACCTTTGGTGTGTCACTGACTTTCAAGGTAGCTGTTTCACCAGCTTTGACGGTCAAGGAATATACCGTCTTGTCTAACTGGAAACCTGCTGCCGGAACAGATAACTCCTTGATATAGACTTTACCAGCCTTTACTTCAACAACTTCGGTGTTCCCGTCTTGATCTGTCGTAAGGGTGGCAAGCTGTTCCTTGCAGCCTTTATCAGCAAAGACACCATACGTCGCACCAGCAAGGGAATAGCTGTTGTTTCCATTGGTAACGCTGGTATTGGAGGACACCTTTTGAAGTGCTGCATTTCCTACATCCAGCTTCGCCCAGAATTGTCCTAATTCCTGCCCGTCGCCGGAATAGATATAGCCGCCGCAATCATAGCGTCCTTTGTTGGTTTTTACAAATGTCCTTGCGCCAGCGTATACCCCGTCCTGTACCGCTTTGGATACTTCGTCGTAGGCAGCACGCACATGGTCGCAGCTCCACCTTAAATGCACACTTAGCCGCTGCCAGACCACACACTGTTCCAATAGATAGACCTGTTTATAATTCAGCTCCCTGTGGCTGGCTGCATACTGTTTGACGTATTCCAGTGAGAGGGCAACGTCAGCGATCTGGTCGGCACTCATACGGGTGCTTGCGTCAGAACGTGATTTATAGCCAGACTGGAAATCTGTGTTGATGTCAATGCAGTAGGCGGTTTCCCCCTCCACGGTCATAATTCCCTCATGGAATGTAGAACCTATGCTGCCGTCATTCATGACCTTTTCTACATATCCTGCCTTTTCCTGTGCGTCTGTCCAATATTGGTTTTCCGCAGCCTGTATCTGTGAAATGGGTAAGGTTGTGAAAATCGCAGCTAGACTAAGTACGCCAGTTAATAGGCGTTTCATAATCTTTTTCATATATTTGTAAATTCTCCTTTCATGTTTTGAGGTAAAAAAATAGATGTTCATTTCTGAACATCCAAGGGAAAATGTGATATAATGTCGTATTAGGAGGAAATCTTATGCTGGAAATCATTTCAATATGTTTGAATATAATAACTATTGGTTTGACAATTTATGAATTATTTTCTAAAAAATCTACCAATAGTACAAAACAATATATTCAGAATAATATAATTCAACAAATCAATCCTAAATACGATATAAAAGTGTCATCTGCCCCAACGTACAACTTAGATAATGTTGCAATAAAAAATGCACGTTGGAAATCTAAAAGAATAACCCAATCTGCCATAATTTTGATTTATGTATCTATGGCAATAAATTTTGCAAGTTTCATAAAAAGGAATACTATTCATTCCATTACTGATATCACTGCCATTTTTTATATCCCTATGCGGAACACAATGATACAGTTATCTATAATTTTAGTATTACTGTGTATTATTTTTATTGTACGTGGCTGGAATAAACAACAATCTGTATTTTCTAACCTAATGAGTATGAAATATTTTTCTTTGAAGATAGTAGCAGATATTTTTGCTATTGCTGGTTTAGCACTGGTTGATTATTCTCTTTTGGAGAAAATAAATACTAACATACAGAACTCGCTTTATTCAATTAACATAATTGGTTGGTCGTTTTTGTTTATACTCCAATTATTTTGGATTCAGCACACAGTTTTAAAAATATATAAGCTTATTCCGTTGTCTAACACGTATGAAGAAAAGGAAAAACAACTATTTGCTTTTATTCCTGTTTACATTATTTCTATCTTACTTTTTGGATTGACCATCTATACAAAGTTTTTCTAAAACAAATAGGGCGCTCATTTCTGAACGCCCAAACACAAGAAAGGGATACTGTTGTTATCCAGTACCCCTTTTTGTAAACCTTATTCTGTTGTATCCCCACACTCTATATCGACTACCACCGAAACATTGATGTAATCTTTTATGACTTTATTTCTGTATTTTTCACCGTCGCCAGTGAACACCATATGCTTGAAAAAGTGCCTAAAATTAAGGATTTCTACATAGTTTTTCTTTGTATCAACACTATAGTCTCTACATGTACAGTCCCCGGAAACAAATCAACACAACACCCTTTTTCCAGCCGATACCCCTTCTCCTGCAATATCACAAGGTCTCTTGCAAGGCTGGTCGGCTTACACGAAATATAAACAATCTTATCCACGTCAAAGGCTATTATCTTTTCCAGCGCCTTCGGATGGATGCCGTCGCGCGGCGGATCAAGTACGATGATGTCCGGCTTTTCCTCCACGGAGTCGATAGTTTTCAGTACATCGCCTGCCAGGAATTCGCAGTTATTGAGACCGTTTGCGGCTGCGTTTTCTTTTGCCGCCTCCACCGCTTCCTCCACGATTTCTATGCCGACCACTTTTTTTGCCACCGGAGCAAGAATCTGCGCGATGGTTCCGGTGCCGGAGTAAAGGTCAAAAATCGTTTTATCCTTTGTCTCACCCACGTAGGAGCGTACTTTTTCATAGAGCACCTCCGCGCCCAGGGAGTTCGTCTGGAAAAAGGAAAACGGCGATATCTTAAAGCGCAGTCCCAGAAGCTCCTCGTAGAAAAAATCTTTTCCATATAGGACATCCGTCCGGTCGCTTTTGATGATATCGGCAAGGCTGTCGTTTACCGTGTGCAGGATGCCCGCGATCGTCCCGTCAAGGTCAAGCGCACACAGCTGCTCCGTCAATCCGCGCAGCAGGCTTTCCTCTGCCACCTCACCAGTCAGCGCATCACAATCTTCCGCCGCTTTCTGCTCCATCCGCGCACCAAGGCTTTCCGTCTGCGAGGTTGTCACGAGATCGATCAGAATCTCCCCAGTCTTCTTCGCCTTGCGCACCAGCAGGTGGCGCAGATAGCCGGTATGTTTCAGCTTATGATAAAACGGTGCCGGATTTTCCCGAAAATACGCCAGCACGCATGCCAGAATCCTGCGGAAATTTTCGTCCACAATGCGGCAGTCCGAGACCGTCACGATATCATAGAAGCTCCCGCGTTTATGCATACCGAGTGCCAACGGTCCGTCAAAATATTCATCCCCGAAGGAGAATTCCATTTTGTTGCGATAGCCAAACTGCTCCGGACTACCAAGGATTCCCTCAAACTCGTATTCCGGGCACACGTCGTCGAGCAGCTTTTTCACCTGCTGCGCTTTCATGGCAATCTGCTCCTCATAGGGAAGGTTCTGGTACGTGCAGCCGCCGCAGTCTGCAAAATGCGGACACTGCGGTTCTATCTCCTGCGGCGCTTTTTCCAGAATTTCCAAAATGCGCCCTTCCGCCTTTCCCTTGCGGATTTTGTTGACCGCGAGCCGCACCCGCTGCCCGGCGACGCCGTTTTTTACGATGACCGGCTTTTCCTCCCCTTCAATCACCGTCACGCCCTTATTCGGGAATAAGATTTCACTGATTTTTCCTTCCAGGATCTGTCCCTTTTTCATACGCTTTCCTCCAAAAAATAACCGCCGCAATATATGCGGCGGCTCTCTCATTTCTTTTTCTTGCCGGCATTTATTCTTCTGCAGCCGGTTTTTCCTCTTCGTCCACGAAGATTTCTTCTTCCTCATCTTCCTCTTTTTCTTCTTCCGGAGCTTCTTCTTTTTCTTCTTCCTCTTCCAGCTCGTCTTCGAAGTAATCGTCGAAATCGTCGTCGAAGTCATCGTCAAAGTCTTCCAGATAATCCGGCGTAAGATATTTGTAAACTGCAACCGCGATACCTGCAACTGCTGCTACCGCACCGATGATCGCCAAAATCCACAGCACTGTATTTTTTGCTTTCTCATCTTCTTTTTTCTGGATTACTGCCAATAAATCTTCCCACTTGTTCATGTCCTGCACATCCTTTCTTAGAGTTCATTTCGTATTTTTCCATAGTATAACACAAAACGTCTGTCTTTACCATACTAAATTTACAATTTCTGCAACTTTTACTAAATTTACAATTTCTGCAACTTTGCAAATGCCGCAAACATTTTTTTCACGCCGCAGCGCTCAAAGTTCACAGTCACCTCGTAGTCCTTGCCGCCGTCCGTGATATTTTCTACCACACCGGTGCCGAATTTGATATGTCTGACCGTGTCGCCGACGCCGTAATCAAGATGATCCGCCTTCGTCACCTTAAACTGGTTCGCATCGAACGCCTTGCTGTGGAACGCCCGCTTTGCCTGCATATAGGGTGAATCTGCGGGAGGCTCCGGCTTTTTAAAGTCCCTTCCCCGCTCTGGCGCCTGACCATCTGACGGCTCCTTTGCTCCCGCCGGTTTTCGGTTCGTCTCCAGCAGCTCCTGCGGAATCTCCCGCAGGAAACGCGAGATCGCGCTCATATGCGTCTCGCCGCGCGTCATGCGCATCCGCGCACAGGTAAGCGTCAGATGCTTCATCGCGCGCGTGATGCCGACATAGCAGAGACGCCGTTCCTCCTCCAGCGCCTCCGGGTCCTCATCAAACCCCACATGACTTGGGAAAAGCCCTTCCTCCAGTCCGGTCAGGTAAACGTTCGGAAATTCCAGCCCCTTCGCGCTGTGCAGCGTCATCAGCACCACCCGGCTCTCATTTTCATCAAGGCTGTCGATATCCGCCACCAGCGCTACTTCCTCCAGAAAGCCGCTCAAAGTCGGATCGCCGGTGCTCTCCTCGTAGGTAACAACTTTCGAGATCAGCTCGTCAATATTCTCAATGCGAGCGCGCGCCTCGTCCGTATCCTCCGCCTCCAGCTCCTTCACGTAGCCAGTCGACTCGATAATCTGAGAAAGCAGATCATTCACACTCAGGAACTCCGCCTGGCTGCGCAGTGTCCGTATAAAGGTGACAAAGTCTTGCAGCTTCCCACTGCTGCGCGCCATTCCCGGGATCTCCTGCGCCTGTTCCAGCGCCTCATAAAAGCTGATGTCCTGATCCATCGCATAGGTCTGCACCTTTGTCAGCGTCGCCGCACCGATTCCCCTGCGCGGAACGTTGATGATGCGGCGCACCGCAAGATCATCGCGGGCATTGTCCACGGTTTTCAGGTAACAGAGCAGGTCCTTGATTTCCTTCCTGGCGTAGAAATTTACCCCGCCAACGATCTTATAGGGAATATTCGCCATCAGAAATTTTTCCTCAAACAGACGCGACTGCGCGTTCGTGCGGTAAAGAACGGCAAAATCCCCGTACTGCGCCTCGCCGCGGCGCACCTGCCCGGCGATATTTTCAGCAACAAATTCCGCTTCGTCGAAGGCGTTTGGAAACTGCTTTACCTTAATGAGGCTGCCCTCCTCATTCTCCGTCCAGAGGGACTTTTCTTTTCTGCCCACGTTATTTTTGATAACATTATTCGCCGCGTCGAGAATATGCTGCGTGGAGCGGTAATTCTGCTCCAGCTTGATCACCTTCGCATCGTCGAACACCGTCTCAAAGTCGAGAATATTGCGGATATTTGCCCCACGGAACTTGTAAATCGACTGATCGTCGTCGCCGACCACGCAAAGATTCCGGTATTTTGCCGCCAACAGACTGATGAGCTGAAACTGCGCTGTATTTGTGTCCTGGTACTCGTCCACCATGATATAACGGAAACGATCCTGATAATACGCCAGCACATCCTCATGGTTCCGGAAAAGCTCCACTGTTTTCACCAGAAGGTCGTCAAAATCGAGCGCGTTGTTGCGCTTTAGCTGCGCCTGATACTCCACATATGCCGCAGCGATCCGTTGCCCCTTGAAGTCCCCGAAATTCTGCTTTTCAAACGCCGTCTCCGAGATCAGCTCATTTTTTGCTGAAGAAATCGCCGCAAGAATGGAGCGTTCCTTTAACATCTTTGTATCAATATTCAGCTTCTTGCAGATATCCTTCATCAACGATTTCTGATCGTCCGTGTCGTAGATCGTAAAATTATTCTCGTAGCCGAGCCGGTCGATAAAACGCCTCAGAATGCGCACGCACAGCGAATGGAAGGTGGACACCCAGACGCTGCCCGCCTCCGGTCCCGCCAACTTATCCACGCGCTCGCGCATTTCGCCCGCCGCCTTATTTGTGAAGGTGATCGCCAGGATATTCCACGGTTTCACCCCTTTTTCTTCTATTAAGTATGCAATGCGATGCGTAAGAACCCGCGTTTTGCCGCTTCCTGCGCCCGCCAGTATCAAAAGCGGACCTTCCGTGTGAAGGACCGCCTCCCGCTGCATATCGTTTAAATGATCATATGTACTCATTTTTCCTCCGAAAATTTATTTTATACTTGTCATGTAGTTTTAAAAACTGTATAATGTAGTCCAGAAGGAGGGATACGTGATTATGACGATTAACCCAGACAATATGCTCCAGAGCATTCTGGACAGCCTTTCCCATATGGACTACATTAAACCGGATGATATTCCGAATATTGACTTATACATGGATCAGGTGACAACCTTTATGGACGCCCAGCTCTCCGCCGCAAAGCGCTACCCGGAAGACAAGATACTCACCAAGACCATGATCAATAATTACGCCAAAAACCGTCTGCTGCCGGCGCCGGACAAAAAGAAATACTCCAAGGAGCATGTGTTGATTTTAATCTTTATTTATTATTTTAAAGGTTTTCTCTCGATCACCGACATCCAGTCGCTGCTCAACCCGCTGGCAAAAAAATATTTTAAAAACCAGGACGGCTTAAACATCGAATCCCTTTACCGCGAGGTATTCAGCATGGAAAAGGGACAGATGGCGCATATGAAAGAGGATCTGCTCGCAGACTATCAGACAGCAATGTCCACATTTGCGGACGCACCGGAGGAAGGAGCCGATGCTTTGCGCCTCTTCTCCTTCCTCTGCCTGCTGAGCTTTGATGTCTACGTAAAAAAGCAGATCATCGAAAAACTTATTGATTCTCTTCCAGGCGACTGAACACCATCCGATATCCGTCGCTTCCGTAGTTCAGAGAGCGGTTTACACGGCTGATCGTGGCCGTGGAAGCCCCTGTCTGCTCCGCGATCTCCAGGTAGGTTTTGTTCTGCGTCAGCATCCGCGCCACCTCAAAGCGCTGTGACAGCGACAGCAGCTCATTGACCGTGCAGACGTCCTCAAAAAACAGATAGCATTCTTCTTTGTTCTTTAACTGAAGCACCGCCTCAAACAGATGATCTACTGCTTCCGTTCTGATTGTTTTGCTCATCTTTTTCCCTCCACTGATATTCCATCGCGTTTTCCATAATTAATATGTTGCATCAGCGCTTCCACGCTGCGGTTCGCCACCAGCTCCTCCGGAAAATCCAGCTCCTCCAACAGTCTTACGCACCGCTCATGGCGTCCGATGTCCGTCGCCACATGTGCGTCGCTCCCCAAGATCACCGGAACCTGCTGTTCCTTGCACAGTCTCAAAATCTCCCGGTCATTCGGCTCTGCATTCTGTCGGAAACCGTCCGGGTTCAGAGAATTATTGTTGATCTCCAGCAGAACACCCGTCTCCTTCGCCGCTGCCACCAGCCGCTCATAATCTATCTCATAGCGCCCGTCGTCGGGATGTCCAATGATGTTGATGTAAGGATTTTTCATCGCGCCGATGTATGCGTCTGTGTTTTCTTTCCTTGTGCCCGGCTGGATGCAGGGCGTATGCAGGCTCGCGATCACCACATCCATCTCGCGCAGGATATTCTCCGGCAAATCCACCTTTCCCTCATAATCCATGATGTTCAGCTCCACTCCCTGCAGCACCGTGATACCCTCCAGCGTGCGCGGCACCACCTTCAGATTGGAAAAATAAAAATCATGACAGCTTCCCGGCATCTGCGGCGCATGATCCGTAATGCCAAGGAGCGCAAGCCCTTTCTTCCGCGCGCTACTCGCCATCTCCCAGATCGTGTTGTAGGCATGTCCGCTCGCCAGCGTATGTGTATGTACGTCTAAAACGTCCCGCATTTCTTCACTTCTTTCTCGTCAGTTTCACGCTTCACCTTGTCAACGTGGATATTATAACACGAATCCGCCCCTGTTAGCAACCTTCAAAATATGCATGTTACAGTGGCTTTTTTTGCAAAAATATGATACCATATATTGAAAATCAAGAATATCTTACCAGAAAGGATGGAATACTTACAATGGGAAAACTTACAAAAAATAACAACACCTACGTACACAAAAACAGCGGCGTCTGCTCCTCCGCAGTAGAATTTGAGGTGGAGGATAATCATCTGAAAAATGTTCATTTTATCGGCGGCTGCAACGGAAACACCACCGGTATCGGCAAGCTCGTGGAGGGTATGGAGATCCACGACGTTATCCGCCGCTTAGATGGCGTTCCCTGCGGGATGCGTCCCACCTCCTGTCCGGATCAGCTTGCAAAAGCTTTGAAGGCATACCTGGCGGAGGCCGGCTGTTAAGCCTGCAACACTGCCTTGTTACAACTGCCTGCAGAAGCTGTCACATTTCCGTTGCTTTTTTAAAAATGCTATATTATAATGAAAACGGATTTTAAATACGAACAAATGGAGGACCTCTTATGAAAATCACGAACGACATCCGTTACGTTGGCGTAAATGATCACAAGGTTGATCTTTTTGAAGGCCAGTACGTCGTACCAAATGGCATGGCATACAATTCATACGTTATTCTCGATGAAAAGGTTGCCGTTATGGATACCGTCGATATCCATTTTACCCACGAATGGCTGGACAACATTGCCGCTGTTCTGGATGGCAGAAAGCCGGACTATCTCGTTATCCAGCATATGGAGCCGGATCATTCCGCAAATATTGCCAATTTTCTGAAAGCATACCCGGACACGACCGTAGTTGCGAACGTAAAAACCTTTGCGATGATGGATCAGTTCTTTGACCTGGACGAATCTGTAAAGAGACACACCGTAGAAAACGGCGGCACGCTCTCGCTCGGTAAGCACCTGCTCACCTTTGTATTCGCCCCGATGGTTCACTGGCCGGAGGTTATGGTGACCTACGACAGCACGGAAAAGGTTCTTTTCTCCGCTGACGGCTTCGGAAAATTCGGCGCAAACGACGTGGACGAGCCGTGGGACGACGAGGCGCGCCGCTACTACATCGGCATCGTCGGCAAATACGGCGCACAGGTGCAGAACCTTTTAAAGGTTGCCGGCACTCTGGACATCCAGATTATCTGCCCGCTGCACGGACCGGTGCTGACGGAAAACCTTGGACATTATATCGGTCTTTACGATACCTGGTCCTCCTACAAGGTAGAGAGCGAGGGCATCGTAATCGCCTACACCTCCGTTTACGGAAATACAAAGAAAGCGGTTGAACTTCTCGCTGCAAAAATGGCGGACGAGGGCTGCCCGAAGGTGATCGTACACGATCTTGCGCGCACAGATATGGCGCAGGCAGTGGCCGACGCGTTCCGTTACGGGAAGCTGGTGCTCGCCACCACCACCTACAACGCGGAGATTTTCCCGTTTATGCGTGAGTTTATCGACCATCTGACAGAGCGCAACTTCCAGAACCGCACGGTTGCTTTTATCCAGAACGGTACCTGGGCGCCGCTCGCAACTAAGGTGATGAAGGGTATGCTCGAAAAATGCAAAAAGCTCACCTACGCAAACACTGAGGTTACAATCAAGTCTTCCGTAAAGGCAGAGACAAAAGAAGCCCTCGACGCACTGGCTGCAGAGCTTTGCAAGGACTACATCGCGCAGTCGCCGGAAAAGGCAAACAAGAACGATATGACTGCACTCTTCAAGATCGGCTATGGTCTTTACGTTGTCACCAGCAACGACGGCAAGAAGGACAATGGTCTGATCGTAAATACCGTAACACAGCTCACAGATACGCCGAACCGTGTAGCGGTAAATATTAATAAACAGAATTATTCGCACCATGTGATCAAACAGACCGGTAAGATGAACGTAAACTGCCTGTCCGTGGAAGCGCCGTTCGAGATCTTCCAGCGCTTCGGCTTCCAGACCGGAAGAACCACAGACAAGTTTGAGGGCTTTGCACCGCTCTACTCCGATAACGGTCTCGCTTTCCTGCCGCGTTACATCAACGCGTTTATGTCGCTTGAGGTGGAATCCTATGTAGATCTCGACACACACGGCATGTTCATCTGCCGCGTAACCGAGGCGCGCGTGATGTCCGATAAGGAAACCATGTCGTACACCTACTATCAGAAAAATGTAAAGCCGAAGCCACAGACTGAGGGCAAGAAGGGCTTTGTCTGCAAGGTTTGCGGATACATCTACGAGGGCGACACGCTCCCTGATGATTTCATCTGCCCGCTCTGCAAGCACGGTGTGGCTGATTTTGAACCGATTGAGTAAGGGGATTTTTAAGATGGTTTTGGAGGACTGCTGCTTAGGCGGCAGTCCTTTTTATTATGTGTTTACTTTCAGCCGCCGTTCCAGGCAAGTATGCTATGGATCAGAGATTTTTGTGGGCGGCACATTCGCTTGGTTCGGTACTCGCGGAAATAAATGTTCCCTCACATCATTTTGCTCCCTGCATATATTAACTCTGACGAGTAAATTCACGGAGTTTATTTATGAAAAGAAAACTGACTGCGCTTCTTTGCGCCTCTCTTCTGACCGCAGCCCTTCCGTTTCCGGCGTGCGCTGCGGAAACGGAAGCATCCCTGCAGAAAGTCACCCTGAACGAGGTGGCGCATTCCATCTTCTACGCGCCGCAGTACGCTGCCATCGAGCTTGGCTATTTTGCTGAAGAAGGCATCGATCTGGAGCTGGTGTGCGGCTTCGGCGCCGACAAGGTGATGACCGCCGTCCTTTCCGGCGATGCCGAGATCGGCTTTATGGGAAGCGAGACAACAATCTATGCCTACAACCAGGGGGCAAACGATTATGTGGTAAACTTCGCACAGCTTACACAGCGCGCCGGAAACTTCCTGGTGGCAAGGAAAGAAATGCCGGACTTTGATTGGAACGATCTGAAGGGCGCAAAGGTGCTTGGCGGAAGAAAGGGTGTTGTTCACAAATCAATGTAAATCTTGAATCTATAGTTATTATATGCAACTGGATTGATGGTCTGACAAAGGCGAAAGCCTTGCATTCAGCCATTTTATAAAGTATTTATCGAAAGGCATTCCTTAATTGGAACGCCTTTCTTCACGTTAGGAGGGATTTACATTGAATAAAAACTTTTTAGAACACTATATGAAAACCAAACCAGAAACCAATGAACAGAAATATCTGTTTCTCGTAGATAATCAGGATATCGCATTTGCAATTCTTAGTGCGGGATATCCAGCTGTTACACTTTTATACGGACAGCAAGGCTATCATGATATAGACAGCTTCATCGAATATATGGATGAAATCGCCTATACCGGAACATATCAGATGGACTACATTTACGTTCCCGCCTGTTCCAGTAAGAAAACGAATGAGTCTCTGGAGCAATATTTCCAGAATAATTATCTCACTTATCGTAAGGGATGGATTCTATTTAAAGACAAAGAATACCTTGCCAAACCAGAGCATTTGCTCCAGATAAAAGCAGTTATATCGGATTTTATCAAGCGGTTTGAAGGACAAGGAACAGACCAACCGGATTTAAACAAATTTCATAGATTTAACGAACAAGGAAAGCGAATCGGTGTATTTGATATGGAGATTGTAGATTATCTGATACAGACGGTTCCTTTTTTTATGCTAGAAAATACACCTTATATCTATGGAAGTGGCTGCTATCACGAAGACGCTAATGGAATTCGCTTAAAATCCCATATTCAGAAGCTGCTCTATCGTGATTGCATTAAAGCAACTACTATTCAGGGCATTTATAATCTTTTGGTATCTCAGCCACAGGTACAGAAACGATTTACAGACCTTAACAATCAGCCATCGCATTGGGTCAATTTCCAGAATGGATATTTTGATGTGATGGAGTGGAAATTAATTGAACATGACACGAAATATCTGATGATTAATCAAATACCTTTTTCTTTTTATCCAGATCAAGCGGAAACTGTTCTTACTGGTGGAACACATATCCGCAAGTATCTGGATTTTTCTATTTCAGATGAAACCGATCAGCAGACTTTCTGGCAGTATCTTGGATATTGTATGACTACCGATACTCGTTTTCAAAAATTCCTAATGATAAAAGGGAAAGGCGGAACTGGTAAATCCATTGCAATTTCTTTTATACAACACATCGTTGGTTCTGGTAATTATGCCAGTATGTCGCTACAGAATTTGAACCAGCGATTTTATCCTACGGGATTGTTTGGAAAGTTATTAAATGCTTGTGCGGATATTCCAAGCACCGCTATGGAAAGTGTTGATATCATCAAGAAAGCAGTTGGGGAAGATACGCTACTTTATGAAAAGAAAGGACAAGACCCAACACAATTTAACAGTTATGCAAAATTGTTGTTTTCAGCCAATGAAATGCCCTTGAATCTGGATGATAAAACAAACGCTTACTACCGCCGTTTATTGGTTCTAGATATTAACCGTACGATTCCAGAAGAAGAAAAAGATTCTAAGCTAAAAGAAAAAATGTGCAATGAATCTGCCTATGCCATCCACATGGCAATGCTGGCATTGAAACAGTTATACACCGATAATCATTTTATTGAAAGTAATCACAGTAAAGAATGTATTGCACATCTTTATCGTTCCGCTGACAGCGTAAAAGCATTTACCGATGATATGCTCTGTCATAAAGTCGGTGAGAAAATAAAACGTAGTGAAGTGTACAAGATGTATGAAGAATACTGTGAGGATAACGGACGAACACCGCATGGCAAGTCACGATTCTGGGAATATATGGCTGACAAAGGGTATATGATTAAACGTTATTCTGATGGAGCTTATTATTTTAAAGATACTTCTGTGAAAGAATCAGATTTTGAAACGATGGACGATACGATAGAGAATCCATTTGAACAGATGGATTTATCTTTATCGTAAAATGACAGAAATGATAGAAATGACAAAATGCAGATGGATATTCTTGGATATGGAGACTCATGGAAAATCGATTGATGTAGCATGGTATCATTTTTGCTATTTTGTCATACTGCGCTTGCTGCATTGAATATTGGTTAAATTTATTTCTTGTTAATTAACATCTGCTCAATTGTTGTTTTCTTTTGACTTTGTTATGATTGAACTATAAACAACGGCCGGTGTTAAAACTTTAAGGAGGCTTGAACAATGCAGATAGGAAAAACAATTCGAAAATATAGAAAAGAAACAGGTATGACGCAAGAGGAAATGGCGAATCGTTTAGGTGTAACAACGCCTGCTGTGAATAAATGGGAGAATGAAAATTCGTATCCAGACATTACGCTACTTGCACCAATCGCACGACTACTTGGGATATCTCTTGATACACTACTTTCTTTCCAGGAAGAACTGACAAAAGAAGAAATTGCTTCGCTTGTCATGGAAGCAGACCAAAAACTGAAAACTGAAACTTATGATAAAGTTTTCCGTTGGGCGAAATCCATCATCGAATCTTATCCAAATTGTTTGATGTTGATTTGGCAACTGGCAACGATTCTTGATGCACAGCGTTTGATAAAAGACATTCCAAATGCCATGGACTATGACGACTATATCTTAAAATGTTACAAGCGAGCATTAGAAAGTGACGAAGAAACTCTTCGCACCAGTGCCGCAGATTCTCTCTTTGGGTATTATTCAAGAAATGGACAATACGAGACTGCTGAACAATACTTACAGTATTATTCTATGCAAAATCCACTGCGTAAATTAAAACAGGGAATTATTTATAGCAAAACAAATCGAAGAGATGAAGCATATAAACTCTACGAAGAGATATTATTTTCTGAATACCAAATTCTCAGTATGACTTTGAACAGTTTATATGCTCTCAGTTTAGAAGAACAAAATTATGAGAAAGCCCATTTATTTACAGACAAGCAACAAGAACTGGCAAAATTATTTGAAATGGGCAAATATCATGAAGTATCCAGTAAACTGGATCTGGCAACTACCGAACAAGATGTCGATACTGTATTAGACACAATGGAAACAATGCTTGCCTCCCTTAATGATATCACCAGTTTTTTGAACTCCCCACTATATGAACACATGGTGTTCAAAAAATCAAACAATACATTTTCGGAACAATTAAAACAAGAGTTATTGAATTGCTTCCAGGATAAAGAAACCTACGGATTTCTTGAAGGCAATGATCGATGGCATAAAATGATACAAAAATAATCAGCATAAATTTATAACTGAATATGACCACTTAGGTCAGACGAAGCAGCCGATGTATTTTGAGCGAAGAGCCAATGCATCGGCTTTTCTTATGCCAAATTATCCTGCGAATAATTTGGCATAAACCGATAGAACTGAATGGAGTCATTTTTATGATGAAATCTGTTCTTTCGTGCAGGTGTACAGAGGAATGCAATGCCTTTGTGCATGGGTACAGGGAATGCAATACCCCTGTGCAGGTCAAGGGCGCCGCCTTGCCCAGTTCAGTGGCGTTTCGCCACTTAGTACTGGGTATTATTTGACGCAAAAAGCAACAAGGAATCAGCTTCGCTGTCTAAATCCCTTTCAGGGAAATTTTTCAAAGAATGGAGGAACATCAAAATGAAATTAACAAGGCACAATGGTCGTGCCGGAAAAAACGGTGCTTACAATCCCAAGCACAACGACCGCAGTTTTAATATTAACAATAGTGAACACATCGATAAAGAACGAGCAAAAGGAAATATTTACTGGGACTGCTTCAACGGATATCGTACTTTTTATGACAAAGAAAAAGAATGTGAACTGGCAAATACATTCGAAGAAGTGGAAGAACTTTATTACTCTATTCATTATAGAGATTTTATCGAAGGTCAAAATATTAGGAATATCAAAAATCGTCACCCAGAACGTAATCGCACCACATCAGATATCTTAAAGCACAAAAAAACCTGCCCGGAAGAAACCATCTATCAAATCGGTACTTTAGACAATCACGTATCACCAGATATTTTATTACAGGTAGTTTCAGATTTTATGGTTGAAATTACTGAGCGATTCGGTACACATGTTCATATATTAGACTGGGCACTTCATTTGGATGAGAGTACACCTCACATCCATGAACGCCATGTATTCGATTGCAAAAATCAATATGGAGAATTATTTCCACAACAGGAAAAAGCTTTAGAAAAGCTTGGATTTGATTTACCCAATCCTGAAAAACCTGCAGGAAGAAACAATAATCGTAAAATGGTATTTGATTCTGCTTGTCGTGTATTGCTCTTTGATATTGCAAAAAATTATGGACTACAATTAGAAGAAGAACCAGAATACGGCGGGCGAAAATATCTGGAAAAGCAAGATTATATTCTTGCAAAGCAGAAAGAACAACTGAAACTGCAGGAAGAAAAATTCGAAGAATTGACTATGAAAATTGAGGACGTAGAAACTTTGATTGATGAAGTTTCCGATATTGCTTACGACAAAGCTGTTGAAGTTGTTACTGCTACCGTAAAAAAAGAAACCCATCTGGAAGATATCCGATTGGTGGAAGAATCAAAAAATTGGATACTTTCTCCAGAACGAAAAGTGTCTAAGAAAGAGCGTGAGTATGCAGTCAAACGATTAGATGGAGTGATTGCCAAGATCAAAAATGCTATGCAAAGCGCTGTCCAAAAAATCCAGGGCAAGCTCCTGCAACCAGACGTAAAGAAAGCCGGAACAGAACAGATTAGAACAAAAGCAAGGGCATCTGTTCTTTCAAAACTATCTAAAGCCAAAGTGACCGCAGATCAGAAGAATCGAGAACGTATTTCTCAAACAAAAATTCATGCGTTCAAAGAGAATTCTTTGTAGTTTTACAAAAGAAAGGGCGAAGCTCAATTATGAACTTCGCCTGCCTTTAAAAATTCTTTATTTTTGAGGATGCAGATCACATGCGATAACTGTTTTTACAAAACGTTTTGATTTTACTCTTGTTGCAATCATACATACCAAATATACTACCGCCAAATATATTACTACTTTTTTGTCGAAAGTGATTAGCTTCATCACAAAAGACAGTAGTGTATACACAAATGTCACCAAAACTGTTATAGTCGCCATATCTCTACACATCAAGTAATCTCTATGCGCAATTAAAACTTTTGTTTCTGATTCATGCTGACGTAGTAAATCATGCCACTTGCTGTTTTCATATTGACGACAAGCCTTTTTTTCAGATGGCAAATTATTATATATCTCTTCGTATGATTCAATGGCTTCTGCTGAGGTAAAACGTCCATCTTTAGCATCTGTTTTTATGTCACTAAAAACAGTCTCTCCAGGCATTGGACACCACCAAAACACAATGTATCTTTTTAACTCACTTGAAATCATACAGTCACAAACAGTAACCAGAGTATAAATAATGCTGGCAAATAAACCAGAGTTAATAATTGTAACGAGTAATTTCATATAATTATTTTCTTCCAAAATACCATCGAAGGTAATCAGTCCATTTAAACATAAAATTACTAAAATATTTGCTATAACAAGTGTTTTTAATTCTTTTTCTCTATAGTCTTTTATATTCATTCTTCTCCCTTTTAATAATATAATTTCGAGTGTTTGAAGGCGATAAGATTGTCATTAAAAACACATCTTCAGATGGCTGTGTTTCACTAAATGTTTTCAAATCTCTCTGACTTGGTGACGCATCACCTGCAATATGCGTATGCCATTCTCCGATATATCTCAACAGACCATTTGTTTTTGCACGCAATGATTTTAGATATCCTTTTACACCCGATTTTCCCATCTCAACAGTATTATCTTTTCGGTCATTATCTTCAGGAATAAATGTATCCACAATCGTAATCCGCTTAATCGTTTTTTCAATGCTTCCAATCCAAATACCTGCATTCTCCAGTTTTTCATTGGAATACTCTTGAATTGTTCGATATAGAGAAGAACGAATGTGAATAGCCCATCCATCTACTTCTTGTAAAAATACCATCGGTTCCATTTCATAGATACCAACACCATTATTTGTTAAATTATCTCTATCAAAATAATTTACACATACAATTCCATTTTCTGTATCCTGGTATTTATTAATTAAATGTGGAACTACACTTGCATGATTACTTATTGTTCCATCATCCAAAATCGTAGTATCTGAGCTACACCCAAATCCAATATGATATCTCATATCTTCAGGCTGCTTATAATTAAGCCATTGTGAAATATGGGGTTCATCTAACGCTTTTCTGTATAACGATACTTGCATATCGTATATATCCGGATTTCTGCTCTTGCCTTCAATTACAGTAAGCCCCATTTTCCCACCTAAATATATTTCGCTTCTGATCATGGATGATTTTATCTTATCAGTTAATGTAGCCCAAAACAGAATTCTTCTCGAAGCGGTACAATCAATAACGATACCCTCTGGTAATATATCGGTATTAAAAATATTTTCAGTATGGCTCGTACTATTATTATCATTGAACATACAATCCATCTCTATTTTCATTACCTCAGCCTTTGGATGACCAATCGCATAATTTCCACTTTCGTAATGTCTTACTAAATTGTGTGGCAAAATAACATCCTCATCATAAAAATGTTGCTCTGTATATCCCATGCGAGCCAAATTCATTGATACTTTAGATCCCAACGCACCACAGCCAAGCATAATAACGGGTTTCTTCGAGATATTTTCTGTACCTGATAATCTTTCTGCCATTGTATTGTTTAAAGCTTGTATTGGCACAACTTTCTTAATAGAACAGTTTTCTAAATTTGGAGAAGATTTAAAATCATACAACAATAGAACCGCTATAAATTCATATTCAGAAAAACCACCAAGAACTTGCATTGGACGTTTCACTGCAAGAACAACTAAGATATTTTTTAGTGAATCAATTTTGTGGGACTCATGGTATCTTCTTGAGATTTTTCGAATTCCATGTTGAATTCTACATTCACACGGAAAAATTTTCAAATCTTTCTCAGTACAAAGAGCTTGACTGATGAAATCATGAACTACATTTTCTCTATCAAATACAAATATACATGGCAGGATATCATCACATAACTCTTTTGAATATTCTTGATTCAAAATCTGAAAATATCTGTTTGCTTTTTGTTTCATTTGTAATACTTGGGCACCATGAGTAGTTCCATACATTGAGATTATCTTGCATAAATAATCAAAATCCATTTCTGCAAATCCTGCTATATTCTCATATCGAACAGTTTCAAATCCATCACCATTCATAAGTTCTCCATTAATCAAATCAGAAAACCAATCATTCACACGATCACAAAACGCCCTAGGACCATTCTGAAAAAACCATTCGTTAACATCCCCTCTATATAAACAAGGATTCAATAGATGAATATTGCTATTTGCAATACCAAGATTTAGATGCGGAATTCGGCTGGTAGGAAAGTCATTCCTTACAAATAAAACCGCTGGTGCAAAGAATGGATAGTCCGATTTGACAAAAATTAATATTTCTTCATCAGAACGAACATCCAATTCTTTATATACGCCGTTAGTCGGGAGTGAAAGTTCCAATCTGCAATGAATAAACAGTCCATCAGAAAGCGAACTCTCATAAAGTCCCAATCTCTCCATACTATAATTTTCATCTATGGCCGATATCAACGGCATATATTTTTCACAACAAGTTTCCAATTTATGAAATTCATAACGTTCAAAAATTGTACCCGGCATACTATTCTCCACCATAAGATTTTTGTGTAAAGGAATTGTATTGACTTGTTGCTGTTGCAATAGATTTTATTGAAAATCCCTGACCAGTAATTTTAAATGTTAATGGTTTCGGATCATCAGCATTTGGATATTCTGCTGTACATTTAAATCTATCTTGCTTTTTCAGGTGCTTAATATAGACGTTTTTAGCTCTGTAACTCGGTGGATTGTCACCATCACGTTTAATGACCTTGCTCGAAGAAACCACATATGCATTTTCTTTAGATTTTTCAAGAAATTCTTCAATAACAGTGTCTGCTTTTCCTGTATGAGTATCTTCAGAACTAACTGCATGCCAGGAGCAATGGTGTGGTGCCAATAATAAATCAAAAGTCATGTCTGGATTTAGTTCAATAACTTCTTTCCAGTTGTCACAATTGAGATCTCCACCGATAATTGCAACATATGTACCACCATTAATCTCAAAAGTAATTTTAAAAGAGGCGGTACAATCGTTCACGTCAGACTCTTCATCATCGTTTGCTTTCTTCACCGGTCTTAATACAAATATTTCTGCGCCATAATCCGTATTTCCATTTATATCAGAAATCGTTTCTCCTGCTGGAACAATAGCATCTGCGTAGTCTTTTAATTCCTTACTATATCCAACAATATTAATACGATTTCCTGGCGTATCTGCTTCATCAGTACCTAACAAGTCAAGTCTTCTTTGTGCTTCTTCTCTAATCGCATCAGCATCGTCATTGTAATGAGTCTCATCCATCATAAGTTTTGCAGGTACATACAATTCATCAATTCTGATTTTATTATCGTCAGAATCTTCTGGAGCACACAAATTAAAGTAATCTCTAATTCCACGACAATGATCATTATCTGAGTGCGTCAAGAAAAATGCATCCAAATAAATTTGTCCATCATCAATCGGCAGATTATCTTGCAAGTATTCATTGCAATCATAAATTGTATCATCATTTTCTGCATTTCTGATGTTGCAATCTATCATGATGTATTTATTTGTCTTTGTTTGAATCAATGTCATATCCCCATTACCTACAGGGAAAAATGTCATATAATTAGCCATATAATCACCCTTTAACCTTTCTTCTAATTTCACCCACCAGTTCATGCACCGTTGTTGCCGGACACATATGTGATGGAACTATTTTACCTTCTCTCAGACACTGTTCATATTTCTGAGCAGCAATCTGAAGTGCTTTATCTTCATCTCCGTTTTCACAGAGTCTTTTGTACATATCGGAATCAGCTTTTGAATAATCTTGACCAGTTTTTACTTTATACAATTCACCGAATCTTGAACAACAGATCCAAGATTCCTGTATTGCCGGCATATTGCCAAAATAGGCAAACATCCAAATTTCAAAACATGGATTGGACCAACCCACGTTAATTCCAGCTTTCTCAGCATCTTTGATTATCTGATCAAAGTTCGGAACCTGATCACGGTCGAATACAATCCACGGAATACGATATTGTGCTTCGTAAGCGGTCATTTCAAGACACTTTTGAATCATATTCTGAGTTTTGGTTTCCACAACCTTGATAACAAGCTTCTTCTTTGTGTCTTCCGGAAGGCTATTATGCAATCCGGTGAAAAAACAGCGTTCAGTAGCTTCTGTATCGGTCACGACCAGATAGTATCCCATTTCTGGGATACGACGTACTGCACGCTGTTCTCTTGTTTTTCTATTACCGGTTCTGTCTTTACGTGCCATAAATTAACCCTCCTTAAAAAAGTCGATTGTCTTTAAGGATGGAATAGCTCCATATTTTCCTAACAGATAATTTTTTTCATAGCTTTCATCTTTACGGATACGAGAACCGTCCTCGTCGATAAAATCAGCCAAGGAATACAATGTAGATAATCCCACATCATCCTTTTCTGTAAACCAGATTTCATCACGACGTAACAACTGATTAGATAACTGCCACGTGTCATGTGTTGTAAATACAAGCTGTGCATGATTTACATTGATTTCTGGATTAAGAAAAGTAAGAATAAAGTTACGAACAAGAAGTGGATGTAATCGAGCATTTAACTCGTCAATAAAGAATACACCACCATTTTGCAATACATCCTGTAATTCTGGATAGAGCGCAAACATTTTCAAAGTACCTGCTGACTCATGAGCAAGTGGAATTTTTGCCATGTCTTCAGATCCTATTTTTTTATGAAGTGCATCTATCAGATATTTTTCCTCTTTAGAATCTTCCTGGGCAGGAAGTTTTGTAACTTCAAATCCTTTTATTGTTTCGTCAAAAGAAGAGAAGTATTTTACAACGTTTGCTCTGATTTTTTCGTCATCAATAAATCCCGCAGGAAGAACACGAGACATAAAGAAATTAGTAACAGCATCTCCAAAATCTGCAAATTCATTATTCAAAAACCAGTCCCTTACAAGTTTACATTTAGCAACTTTTAATTTTGCTCCTAATGAAACAATCAGAACTTCTTTCTCTAATGCAATTTCAATATTTTCTCTGCTTGTTTTTGGAATACCTGCAAGATCCAACGTTTCCTCATCTCTGTAGAAAATAGTAGAATATTTGCGAGCTGTTTTTGCCTTGTAATTTAACCATTCTTCTGTAACGCCAGTTTGCCCGATACAAAATCCGTAATTATAACATTTTTCAGTTTTGTCACCTGGTACAGTAAAATAAACTTCAAAACTTGTATCTGCTGTTTCAGAAGAAACGTCAAAAAGAAATGGACGTGGTCTGATATCATCGAAATCTTCTTCATCGCCATATTTGAAAGAGTTCACTACATACTCGCTCATATATTCAAATGCACCATAGACATTAGATTTTCCACTTGCATTTGCACCATATACAGCAGCTACAGGTAATATCTTTTCGTTACCCACGGATATAACACGATTTGAAAACTCTGTCATTTTTGCTGCGGATAAATCCAGCGTAGCCTCATCACGAAATGATTTAAAATTTTTAAAATTAAATTGTATCAACATAGTTTAAACCCTTCCTTTCATAATCTATTATATCCATTTTTGGCAAAAAATCAACACTTAAATTCGAGTTTTTCTCATTTAAGTGTTGATTCTTATTCATTTGCACATCTTTTCAATTTTATCTGCAGCACCTTTTGCACCAGTACATTTACGGAATCCCTGAGAAATCTTTGACGCCTGTTCATAATAAGATTTTGTATTTAGTACCTTTTCAATTGCCGCCCTAATAGATTTTGCATTTATATACTTCAACCTGACACCCGCACCAAGTTGTTCTACTCTTGTAGCCACGCCATCTTGTTCAGATGTTTGTGGAAACATCACGAGCGGAACCTTATAATATAAACTTTCATTGACACTATTCATACCACAGTGAGTAAGGAAGACATCTGCCTGACTTAATACGGCTATCTGATCCACATACCTTGAAATCATAATATTATCCGGAATAGCACCTAAATCTTCAATATTTATCAAATTGCCAACTGATATGATTACCTGATATTCCGCATCAGCAAATGCTTCTATACATTTTTTGTAGAACTCTACTGAATCATTAATGACTGTTCCCATTGATATATAAATCAATTTATCCGACTTCTTCTCAATCACATTTTCAATAGTTCTTATTGATGGTCCTACAAAAACATATTTATCAGAAAATGTTTCTGAGCATGGTTGAAATTCCGGAGATGTATATACAATCGTATCTGTATTGTTATCATTTTGGATAATATCGAGAACACTTTTTACAGGATAACCTTTATCTTGTAAACGTTTGATGTTTTTATTGATTTTCGACATTGAAAAAATCATACCAAATATCTGTCCCGGACTTTGCTTCATTATTTTTGCTGAATATTGATTAAAAGCAAAGGTTGTCGTTGAAGACACAAAGGGAATCCCAAGTTTTAACGCTACAGCCTTTCCCCATACAGCCATGGAATCTGCAACAATACAATCTGGTTTTAATTCTTTCATATGTTCGCACACTGCATCATCCAGAGCTAATGTAGTATCCACCAATATCTGTGTTGAAAAAGCCAAATCTTTTCCTATTCGGGCTCCGTCTTTCGCATCTAATCGCTGTTCCTGATCGTATTCATCACAAGATACAAAAACAGCACCTGTGGATTCAATTTTGTCACGCATCATATTGTAGGAGTAATAAAAAACCTGATGCCCTCTACTGATTAATTCACGCACAACTCCCAACGTTGGATTTGTATGCCCATGCGCTGGGATACAAAAGAAAACGATTTTACTCATATCAGTTCACCATCCCTTAGGAATCCATTTCTGAAAAAATCCTTGCAATATATTCTTTTTGCATTTCCTTTGGCAAGATCGCCAAACCTCTTTTTTCATCACCTAAAACTAAAATTTCCATTCCCGGATGAAGATCAAATAAATTTCTTGCTTCTTTCGGGATAACAAATTGACCTTTTTCTCCAATTTTAACCATCCATGCATATTTTCCGTTATTAACTTCCATAAGCGCCTCCCAAAGTATGATTTATATGAACAATCATACTTCCATCATTCAAAAAAGTCAATATACAATGTTTTTTCAAAAAAAGGAGTCCAATCATGAACTCCTATGGGCTATGGGCATCTCAAGATTCCATAGCACAACCATATCGAATTAAAACGTATTTGCAACAACAGTTCAATCGCCAATTTCATCAGCATACTTCCAAACATAACCACCTGCATGCTTCTGAACACCTTTTGCAGCATCTCGTATACTCTTGGAATTTACACCGGTTTCACGTACAGCTTGTGCAATAGTATCATATCGTTTGATTAAAGTCATATCATCCGTCAATTGCAAAATAGCACGCCCAGTTGTTTTCGTAGAAGTCTCAGAAATAATTTTTATATTTTCATTTTTTATCTGTTCTTTTTCTAATTTCTTTTTCTTAGCCTCTTGCTGTTTGTATAGCAATTGTATTGCTTTATCTCGTCGAGCTTCTAAACGACTAACATTTATTCCATTTTTTCTTTCACGCACAATGCCTTCGTCTAAAATATCTATTTCGTTTGCATAGTCTTTCAGTTTATGATATGCCATTGCATAAGAGTCATAAAGAACCGGAGCATCATATCCATTATATCTTGCCTGATCAAACAGTTTGATTGCATCTTCTACATTTCCCTCTTTACGGAGATTATCTCCTTTTTCCCAGAATGGATATCCTTCATCATAGCCATTTTCCCAATTATTTTTATTGCGAATACCAGCTAATGGAACTCTATTATGAATAGGCTGAATAATGATATCTTCTCTAGAGATTCGAGATTTATCATTAGAATTCTTTATGGTTTCCGAAACAACTTTCTCCGTCAATTTTCTCTTTTCAGCACTTTCAAGCAACGCTGCAACATCCATATCAGAAAGATGATTTAACATAGCTGGACTGTTTTTATGTTCTGCTTCATATCGCTTATTAAATTTAAAATAATCCAATGCTGACTTACGACATTTCGCATAAATGCTAAATAAATATGATTCCAACGGCTCCAATTCGAACGGACTATTGAAATATACTCTTACATAATCCGAACCACCTTCACTCATTGTACATGGCTCTATATTACAATTTAGTTTTCCAACACTTGACTTTTCAACAATAATGTATTTTCCCTTTTTGGCACATTTAAATTTCAAAATAGAATATAGGTAACTTACATCAACGTAATTGCTACTGTTTTTATAAAACCCTAACCATTTAGAATCACCACCTTTTTTCATGATGCAGTTCTGAATGTAAGCACATATCTCCATTTCTTCGTCACATGGTTTACTTTTTTCTAAATTTCTTAATCTTTTTTCTTCCTCTTTTTCTTCTATTTGCAGTAAGTTCCAAAGAATTTTCCCACATATTTCTGCATCTGTAACAGCTCTATGAGATTGATTATTTACAAGGTCAAAATACATAGCAACCGTATCTTGTTTATAGTTATGCAAAGTACAGTTTACAAGGGACTACACAGGGTAGGTATCTG
>UMDR01047356.1_pt1 | contig 67385 bp, 57 predicted proteins | sample 1964541 | NCBI WGS metagenome assembly UMDR01 (sample SAMEA4835999, study PRJEB28245) | human gut metagenome | biome: gut microbiome; material: fecal sample | place: Denmark | collected 2008 | reverse complement strand
ACAAAAAAGCCACCCTTTCGGGTGACTTTTTCGACAGGCTGCTTTTAACTTTTTGTTAAATTGATATTGTGTTTTTATTATACACAGTTTTAATTCAAATGTCAATACAAAATTGAACCTTTTTTGACGATTTTTTGTGTAAATATCCATAAATGTCCGGAAAACATTGATTTTTCCAAACAAAAGTAGTATCATATATATGTGAATTAAGGAAAAGAAAGCTTTCGGCAATAAATTGTCGGAAAACTTCGATCAATAATTTATATTGGGAAAGGATAGTAATTATGACATTTGAACAGATCGTTGCAAAGGCAAAGGAAATCATGGCTGCAAAGTCAGCTGACGGCGTTAAGGATCATCTTGCCGCAGAAATACATATCACAGGCGAGGGCGAAGGTGCTTTCTACGTTGAAGTAAACGAGGGAAAGATCGCTGTTGAGCCTTATGAATACTATGACAGAGATTTCATTCTCACAGCAACCGCTGATGACCTTCTCGCAGTAGTTGAGGGCAAGCTTGACGCTGTTCTCGCTTACACAACGGGCAAGATCAAGATCGATGGAAGCGTTGAGAAGGCTCTCGAATTCCAGAAGATCTGCAAGAGCAAAAAGACCGCTCCGAAGGCAGCTGAAAAGCCTGCAGCTAAGCCTGCCGCACCTGCTTTCAAGCCTGCTGCAAACAAAAAGGGCAAGAGAAAGTAAGTTACGGCTTCGATAATTTTTTAACAAGCAAGCAGCTTTGCACATTTTAACGCAAAGCTGCTTTTTCATCGTTTATATACTTTATGTTATAAAATTTGACATAAAATTATGCTATTATTCTTTTTATATAAGGCGCTGAAAAGCTCTGAAAAAATAATAGAAAGGACGATCAAAAAGTGGCAGACAAAAAGGGCTTTATTCATGAATTCAAGGAATTTATCAGCAGGGGAAACGTTGTTGACCTTGCAGTCGGCGTTATCGTCGGCGGAGCATTTACGTCTATCGTAAATTCGCTCGTAAATGATATTTTCACTCCGATAATCGGAATGATACTTGCAGGCATCAATTTCAACGACCTCGGCATCACTATCCCTTGGGGAAACAGACCTTATATTAATATAGGTTCGTTCATTCAGGCGATAGTTTCGTTCCTTATCACAGCATTCTGTATTTTCCTCATCGTTAAATTCATAAATTCATTCAAGAAAAAGGAAGAAGAAAAGCCTGCCGAGCCTCCTAAAGCTCCCGAGCCGACCAAGGAAGAGGTACTTCTCACGGAGATCCGCGATCTGCTCAAAGCACAGCAGGATAAGGAGTAACTATGGCAGAGAAAAACAAAGCGCTGCTTATTGAAGTCATCGGTCAGGACGCCGTTATCGAGGGCATAGACTTTGACTTTGAAGCTTCTACATATCTCAATGTATTTGGCGGAACAACGCTCACCGTCACCGAAGCGGAACGTCTTGCGGCGAATTCATTCAAGTTCGCAAACTGCGTTGTCACTTCCTGCACGGACGAAAAGATCGTTCGTCAGTGCGATGAAAACGTGCTTGCTTCTATTCTCATAAACCCCGATGATGACTCCAAGATCATACACGGCAAGGCTCTTGTTTACCGCAAAAGGGCAGGGGAGGATATGGGCTACGAGCTTTTCACCGATGATGAAGTAACCGAGCTTATTGACCTTTGCGACAAGATGGTGCAGGACTTCATCAAGGAAACGGAAAATTCCGTAAAGTAAGTCGAAGCAAACTTTTGCTCCGACTTTTTATGGCAAAATATCACACAAAAATCACATAAAAGGTCTTGACTTAAAACGACTGATATTGTATAATGTAACATGAAGTAATAAGTATCGGGAACCTCTAAAAACCTCCCTCACGGCAAATTTTCTATGACTTTGTGCATCTTCTGCGTTAGCGAAACTTGAAATACATCAAGTATTCACTGCGTTTCGCTGCATTGAATATGCACAAAGTCCCAACGAAAATTTGCTCGTGTTCCGTTTTTTAGAGAACCCCTATCGTTTTTAACGTGCTTATTAAATTATATTAGGAGGTCTATGTAAAATGTCAACAAAAGCAAATTACCCCATCAATGAAATCGGCGCTGGAAAAGTCGGTTTCTCCAGAACCCGTTCTATCATCGAGGCTGCTTTCTATGGCAACAACGTAGTAAAAGTAAACACTCTTAAGGAGGCTTATAACCTCGCTAAGAACTCTCCGGGAACGATCGTTACCGATATGCCTGTCTATCGCGGTGAAGAATTCGGACTTGATTCCGATGCTAAGGTTCTTCTTTTCAACGACGGTGCTGTTACAGGCCGTTACGCTGCTGCACGCCGCATCAAGGGCGAACCGGGCGTTGACGAAGTTAAGCTCGACAAGGTAGTTATGGACGCTGTTTACAAGACACGTTTCAAGAAGCTCTATCACGCTACCTGCTTCGTTGGTCTTGATAAGGAATTCATCGCTAAGGCTCATCTCCTCATTCCAGAGGGTGAAGAGAACCTTCTCTACAACTGGATGCTCAACTTCCAGTATATGTCCGATGAATATGTAAAAATGTACAAGGATTCCAAGCCTATCGGTGACGGCAAGGAACCTGATATCTACATCTTCTCCGATCCTCAGTGGAAGCCGACAGAGAGCCCTGACGTTGATTACAGCTGTCTCTCCGATCCTCTTACACTCTGCTACTTCGATACAAACCAGAACTGCGCTGCAATTCTCGGTATGAAGTATTTCGGCGAGCACAAGAAGGGCACACTTACAATGGCTTGGGCACTTGCTAACAGAAACGGTTATGCTTCCTGCCACGGCGGTCAGAAGGAATACACACTTGCTGACGGTTCTAAGTTCGTTGCTTCCGTTTACGGTCTTTCCGGTTCCGGTAAGTCCACCCTTACACACGCTAAGCACAACGGCAAGTATCCTGCAATCAAGGTTCTCCACGATGACGCATTCATCATCAACACTGATACATGTGCTTCTATCGCACTTGAACCTACTTACTTCGACAAGACAGCCGATTATCCTACAGGCTGCCCTGACAACAAGTACCTCCTCTCCTGCCAGAACTGCTCCGCTACAATGGACGAAGATGGCAAGATCCAGCTCGTAACAGAAGATATCAGAAACGGCAACGGACGTGCTATCAAGTCCAAGCTTTGGTCTCCTAATCGTGTTGACAAGATCGATTCTCCTGTAAACGCTATTTTCTGGATCATGAAGGATCCTACGATCCCTCCTGTTATCAAGCTCAAGGGTGCATCTCTTGCCGCTGTAATGGGTGCAACACTCGCTACAAAGACATCTACAGCTGAGCGTGTAAAGGCCGGTACAGACCTTAACGCACTCCGTATCGTTCCTTACGCTAACCCATTCAGAACATATCCTCTTGCTAACGACTATGAGAAGTTCAAGAAGCTCGTTGAAGAAAAGGACGTTGCTTGCTACATCATCAACACAGGCGACTTCATGGGCAAGAAGGTAAAGCCTGCTGATACTCTCGGAATCCTCGAGACTATCGTTGAAGGCAAGGCTAAGTTCGAGAAGTGGGGTCCTTTCGAGGATATGGAGATCATGCCTTGGGGCGATTTCGAAGTAAACCTCAACGACAAGGACTACGCTGCACAGCTTAAGAATGCTATGCAGAACCGTCTTACAAGCGTTGAAAAGTTTGCAACAGACAAGGGCGGCTATGATAAGCTTCCTGACGATGCAGTTGCAGCTATCAAGAAGGTTGTTGACGAAGCAGCAGCTCTCTAATGCGTAATGCTTAATGCATAATGCTTAATTAAAAAACCAAACCGCAATTCACTCCCGAAAAGGTGTGGGTTGCGGTTTTTGTTTAGTATAAAATTGCAAGAAAACAGCCGTAATCAACGTTGAAACAACGTAAATTACGGCTGAAAATTTTTATCGTAGTGAAAAAGCTGCATTTGGGGAAGAGATAATAATTACGCATTACGCATTAAGCATTACGCATTGATTATAAGCCATTTCCCATTTGATCTGGTCATAAAGAGCGCTTTCTGCTCGGTTTCGTGGTCTTTTTCATTGTAGACCGTGACCTTTACATTGACATTGCAGCCGCTGTCCGTATTTTCGCGTGAAACAAATTCGGCTGAAACGGTGAAATCCTCGCCCCACTCGGCAATATACTGCTCGCGGAGAGAATCAAACTCCTTTTCGGAGATCGATTTTTCGCCGAAGCATTGTCGGTACTCCTTATAAATTCCGTGGGTGAACGATGAATACGCTTTATCAATGGTTTTCATCTGTCCGCTTGTCGCAGACTTGATAACTATGAGTACCACAAGTGCTGCGACTGTCAGCGTACAGAAGATAGTGCTGGTAATTTTTGCTGTTGAATGTTTGCTCATCGGCAGTTACCCTTAGTCAAGGATAGCGCCCTTCGCAGCGGAAGAAACATTCTTTGCGTAGCGCTTTAAGTAGCCCTTAAGCTCCTTGGTCTTTGGCTTGAATGAAGCCATACGTCTGTCGATCTCTTCCTGCGGAACATTGAGCGTAAGTGTGCAGTTCGGAATATCAATAGTAATGGAGTCGCCGTTCTCAACGATACCGATTATGCCGTCCTCAGCAGCTTCGGGGGAAACGTGACCGATAGATGCGCCTCTCGATGCACCGCTGAAACGTCCGTCTGTGATAAGAGCAACGGAAGAACCAAGTCCCATACCCTGAATTGCGGAGGTAGGATTGAGCATTTCTCTCATTCCGGGGCCGCCCTTTGGACCTTCGTAGCGGATAACTACAACGTCGCCCTCAACGATCTTGCCGCCGAGGATAGCAGCCTGTGCGTCCTCTTCGCAGTCATAAACCTTTGCGGGACCTGTATGTGTGAGCATTTCGGGAACAACTGCGCTTCTCTTTACAACGCAGCCGTCAAGTGCAAGGTTGCCCTTAAGAACAGCAATGCCGCCCGTTGTGCTGTATGGATCATCGATAGGACGAATGATGTTTGTGTCCTTGTTTACGCAGCTTGCGATGTTCTCGCCGACAGTCTTGCCCGTAACGGTCATAATGTCAGTTGCAAGAAGTCCCTTTTTGCTGAGTTCGTTCATAACAGCGTAAACGCCGCCTGCTTCGTTGAGGTCTTCCATATAAGCGTGACCTGCAGGTGCAAGGTGACAAAGGTTAGGTGTTTTTGCGCTGATGCCGTTTGCAATGTCAAGGTCGAGCTTAACACCACATTCGTGAGCAATAGCAGGGAGGTGGAGCATACTGTTTGTCGAGCAGCCGAGAGCCATATCAACAGTTACAGCGTTGTGGAAGGCTTTTTCGGTCATAATGTCGAGCGGACGGATATTTTTTCTGTAAAGCTCCATTACCTGCATACCTGCCTGCTTTGCAAGGCGAAGTCTTGCGGAGTAAACAGCAGGGATAGTGCCATTGCCCTTAAGACCCATACCGAGCGCTTCGGTAAGGCAGTTCATGGAGTTTGCGGTGTACATACCCGAGCAGCTTCCGCAGGTCGGGCAAGCCTTGTTTTCATATTCTTCAAATTCTTCTTCGGTGATCTTGCCTGCGGTGTATGCGCCAACGGCTTCAAACATACTTGAAAGCGATGTCTTGCTGCCCTTAACGTGACCTGCGAGCATCGGACCGCCCGAAACGAAGATCGTAGGTACATTTATTCTTGCTGCTGCCATAAGAAGTCCCGGGACGTTCTTGTCGCAGTTGGGTATCATAACGAGAGCGTCAAAGTGATGAGCAAGAGCCATACATTCGGTCGAATCTGCGATAAGACCTCTTGTTACAAGGGAGTATTTCATACCCTCGTGACCCATTGCAATGCCGTCGCAAACTGCGATAGCAGGGAAAACGACAGGTGTGCCGCCTGCCATTGCAACTCCCATTTTAACGGCTTCGACGATCTTGTCGATGTTCATATGACCCGGTACTATTTCATTGTAGGAGGAAACGATACCAACGAGCGGACGCTCCATTTCTTCCTTTGTGAATCCGAGCGCATTGAAAAGTGAACGCTGCGGAGCTTTGTCCGTGCCTTCACAGAAAAAGTTTTTGCAGTCATTGCATTCATTGTTGCAACCCATTTTTATATACTTCCTTTCGGCCGGAAGCGTTATTCGTTTCCGAAATATTTGCTGTAGTTTAAAATATATTGTTTCGCCAGTCGGTCGAATTTTGTCTGCTCAAAGCATCGGCGAAAGTCCTTATCCTGTGCAGAAAAGCTTACATTTTCGCTGAATTCGAGAAAATCGACAAAGCTTCGTCCCGAGGGGCGCTTGTCCGCACCGACTTTGACCGCCGAATCAACGATCTCCGCGAGCTTTTCATAGCCGACAGCACGGAAACCGTTCGCCGCAATTCCGAGAAAATCGTTCGAGAGATTGAAAACCGCTTCGGAGAAGCCGCTGTGTATGACCTGCTTTAAGGTTATCTCTGCGCAGTAGATGTTAAGGCAGGGCGTTGGCAGGCTGTTGAGCTTTTCGCCCATATCCGACCAGTCCTCCTTAAAGCTTGTTTCGATCCAAGCCGTAACTGCGCCGACTATCTCATTTTCGGGCATATCGGCAAGCTCGCTTCGCTTCAAGTCCTTGCGGCGAAGCTGATCTTTCATAAAGGAATCGGCATCCTTTATATCCGATGCGAAAAAATCAAATTTGCTCATATCATGAATTGCCGAGGAAAGCCGCACCGATGATGCCTGCATCGTTTCCGAGCTTTGCAACGGTTATCTCGGTGTTGCAGTCGAGCATTCTTGTGTAAACTTCCTTTTTAACGAGTTCCTTCATCGGAACGAGGAGAGGATCACCCTCATTGCAAACGCCGCCGCCGATACAGAGAATGTCGGGCTGGAAGATGTTGATAACGTTTGTGATACCTGCTGCGAGGTACTTTATGTACTTGTCAACAACAGCCTTGCCTGCTGCATCGCCTGCGCGCATTGCGTTGAAAGCGTGACGTGCGGAAACCTTGCCGTCCTGCTTTTCATATTCTGCGAGAATGCTCGATGTGTTTTCTGCGATAGCAGCCTTTGTCATATTGATAAGACCCGTTGCGGAGGAGTAGACTTCAAAGCAGCCTTTTCTTCCGCAGGTACACTGTGGACCGTCAACGGAGATGACCATGTGTCCGATCTCTGTTCCTGCGAGGTTTCTTCCCGTGAAGATCTTGCCGTCGATGATAACGCCTGCGCCAACGCCCGTTCCGAGAGTTATGCAGACTGCGTCGGTAGCGCCCTTTGCCGCACCTGCAACGAATTCGCCGTAAGCGGCAGCGTTTGCGTCATTTGCAACGTAAACAGGCTTGTTGATATGTTCCTGAATGTACTTTCTTATGGGAACGTTGCTGAAACCGAGGTTGTTGGAGTAGGGGATAGTTCCGTTGATGTTGTCGGCGATGCCGGGAGTGCCGATGCCTATCCATTCTACATCATCAATGGAAATTCCTGCGTTCTGTGCAGCTTCGATGCTGACCTTAGCCATATCGTCTGCGATCTCCTTTGCAGGACGTGGGCAGTTGGTCTTGGTCGTAGCCTTTGCAATGATCTCGTAATTTTCGTTTACAACGCCTGCTTTGATATTAGTTCCGCCGAGGTCGATGCCTATAAAGTATTTCATTTTTCAGTTCTCCTTTAGTCTATCCTTGTAAGAATTGCCTGAGATTTGCCTTCAATGGTGTATTTGCCAAGTCCTGCGGGGAGGAATGCCGTTTCGCCCTTTTTGAGTGTGATATCGCCGTCAGCCGACCTGAGCGTTACATCACCCTCGAGAACGAGGACAGATTCAAACGATGTTTCGTCAGCATTGAATTCAGCGGAATTTTCAATATCTATCTTATAAACGGTGAAATATTCGCACTTGGAAAGAAGCTTCTTGGTACAGCCGTTTTCGGTGACTGCTTCGGTTGCAGGATAAGGCTCGGCAGGGCAAAGATTCGTTACGTCAAGAGCCTTTTCAATGTGAAGAGGTCTTGTCTTGCCGTCTGCGCCGACTCTTCCGTAGTCGTAAACACGGTATGTAGTGTTGGAGTTCTGCTGAATTTCGGCAATGAGGATACCCTTGCCGATAGCGTGGAGAGTTCCCGAGCGGATAAAGAAAACATCGCCCTTTTTGACGGGAACGGAGTTGGTTATTTCGAGCAGAGTGTTGTTCTTGATGCGCTCTGCGAATTCTTCCTTTGTAACGTTTCTTTTGAAGCCGTAAATAAGTTCTGCACCCTCATCACAGTCGACGATGTACCACATTTCGGTCTTGCCGTATTCGCCCTCAACACGCATAGCATATTCATTGTCGGGGTGGACCTGAACCGAGAGGTTGTCCTTTGCATCGATGAGCTTTATAAGAACGGGGAAGTTTTCAAAGCGTTCGCAGTTCTTGCCGAGGATAGCCTTGCCCTCTTTTTCAATATATTCAGCAAGCGTCATTCCTTTTGCTTCGCCGTTGCCGATTACCGAGTTGCCGTCCTTGTGGCAGGAAAGCTCCCAGCTTTCGGCAACCTTGTCAAAGTTACAGTCCTTGCCGTAAACATCACGAAGCTTTGTGCCGCCCCAAAGGTAATCCTTAAAAGCAGGCTTTAATTTCAGCGGATACATTTATACATTCCTCCATAAGGGAACCTCTAAAAACCTCCCTCACGGCAAATTTTCTACGACTTTGCGCATCTTCCGCGTTAGCGAAACTTGAAATACATTCGGAATGTATTCCGTAGTATTATAACTGCGTTTCGCTGCCTTGAAGCTGTGCAAAGTCCCAACGAAAATTTGCTCGTGTTCCGGTTTTTAGAGAACCCCAAAAATAATTTATCAGTATAATTATACAACACTTTTATCTTAAAGTCAACAAAAAGTATGATTTTGCACAGTATATCTGCGAAGAATGGTCGGTTAAGAAGTTATCGATATACTATATAAATGTTAGTTGGTTTTAAAAATATATTTTGCAGGATATAAAACATAAACTTGCAAATAAATATAAACTGTCTGTGAACCGGAATGTTTAAAATATGAAGTTAAAACATAAAACTATTTCATAAATTAAGCTTATAAAGCTATATAATCACAAATAATCAATTAAAATGCAGGAATAAATAATAAAAATTGCATAAATTTCAAAAAAGTGCTTGACAAATGTATTTTTATGATATATAATAAGACCATAGAAAACAGCAAGGGCGCTGTGGACGGACTGCAAAGGCGGAGTTCGGTTCACAGCGTCCTTTCTATTTTGCCAATGGGGAGATCAAAGGAAATCAACATTTCCCGATTAATGAAAGTGAAAGTGGAGGAATTATTATGGAAAGCACAAACATCTTGGAGATGGTCTCCGAGAACACCTCATCGCTGGTATTCGGCGTGTGGTTTCTTATCGGCGCGGCTCTCGTATTCTTTATGCAGGCAGGCTTCGCAATGGTCGAAACAGGCTTCACAAGAGCGAAGAACGCAGGCAACATCATTATGAAAAACCTTATGGACTTCTGTATCGGTACAGTAATGTTCATTCTCATCGGTTTCGGACTTCTTTTCGGCGAAGACCTTGTCGGACTTATCGGCAAGCCGGGCTTTGATATTCTGACTCAGTATGAAAACTTTGACTGGTCAAGCTTCGTATTCAACCTTGTATTCTGCGCAACGGCTGCAACAATTGTTTCGGGCGCTATGGCAGAAAGAACAAAGTTCCTTTCCTACTGTGTATATTCGGGCGTTATCAGCGCACTTGTTTACCCGATCGAAGCACACTGGATCTGGGGCGGCGGCTGGCTCTCTCAGATCGGTTTCCACGATTTCGCAGGTTCGACCTGTATCCACCTTGTAGGCGGTATCGCAGCATTCATCGGCGCAAAGATCCTCGGACCCCGTATCGGCAAGTTCAACACTGACAAGGACGGCAAGGTAACAAAGGTAAATGCTATCCCGGGTCACTCACTTACGATCGGCGCACTCGGCGTATTTATCCTCTGGTTCGGCTGGTACGGCTTTAACGGCGCAGCAGCAAAGAGCATCGATCAGCTCGGTTCTATCTTCCTTACAACAACAGTTGCTCCTGCAATTGCAACAGTTACCTGTATGATCTTTACATGGATAAAGTACGGCAAGCCTGATGTTTCGATGTGCCTTAATGCATCGCTTGCAGGTCTTGTAGGTATCACAGCTCCCTGCGACACAACAGACTGCATCGGTTCTGTAGTAGTTGGTATCGTTTCCGGTCTCCTTGTAGTGTTCGGTGTATGGCTCCTTGACCATAAGCTTCACATCGATGACCCCGTTGGTGCTGTTGCGGTCCATATGATGAACGGTATCTGGGGTACTATCGCAGTTGGTCTTTTCTCCAATCCAAAGGTTCCGGGTTATTCCCTCGTTGACGCTGACGGCAACGCACTTGCAGGCCTTTTCTACGGCGGCGGCTTCAAGCTCCTCGGAATCCAGTTCGTTGGTCTTTTCGCTGTAGCGGCTTGGGCAACGGTTACAATGATAATCACATTCGTTATCATCAAGAAAACTATCGGTCTCCGTGCTTCCGTTGAGGAAGAAACAAGAGGTCTTGATATCACAGAACACGGTCTTGCTTCCGCTTATGCAGACTTTATGCCTGCTTCAAATTCCGTATTCACAGGCGAAGTTTCCGAAGAAGAACCCGTTGCGGAAGTTCCTGTTACTGTTGTTGACCGTCCGCATATCGAGCGCAGCGCAGACAGCAAGAACAAGTACACAAGAGTTGCTATCATCTGCAAGCAGAATAAGTTTGAAACACTCAAAAATGCTCTCAGTGAGATCGGCGTAACGGGCTTTACGGTAACTCAGGTTCTCGGCTGCGGCACACAGAAGGGCGCAGGCGAAATGTACCGTGGTGTTCCCGTTGAGGCAACGCTTCTTCCGAAGGTAAAGGTCGAAGTCGTAGTTTCCAAAGTTCCCGTTGAAACAGTTGTTGAAACGGCTCGCAAGGCTCTCTACACAGGTCACATCGGTGACGGTAAGATCTTCGTTTACGATGTTGAGGATGTTATCAGAGTTCGTACAGGCGAAAGCGGTTATGACGCTCTTCAGGACGCCGAAGATTGAGAAAACAGTACATAATTTTAAAATTCTTTGATTATACTCTCCTAAAGTATTATAAATGAACCAAGTGAAAACAGCAGCACCGCAGTTTTGGTCGGAAGATCAAAGCTGCGGTGCTGTTTAATACTAATACTAATTCTCGATCAACCTATAGACAAACTCTCGGCTATAATAAGTTCATTCTGTGTCAAGCTCCCTTGTCAGGCGACAGCCTGTCTGCGGTCGCTTTTCTTGACTGAACTTATTCTATCTGTCGATTTTGTCTATAGAACGATCGAGAATTAGTATAAACACCAATAAAATACAGGAAAAAATCTGCGCCGAAATCCAATATAAACCTGTTTTCAATAGCTACGAGATTGTCGGCTTGAATTTTTCCAAATTTTAAATGGCGCTAATTATAATATCAATTCTTTTTGTAAATAAGTATCTCAAATGCGATCTCGGTTTCAAGCTGCGAAAGAGCCTCAACTCGGCGGTGACCCTCTTCGCTCGTTTTATAATAATACGGTGTCATCGAGAAAAGATTTTGGATATCCTCGTTGTTGTCAAGCAGGATTTTTAAGCTGACTGGCAGCTTTTCAAGCAGGGTGAAGCCGTCAGGTTCGCTTTCCTTAGGCTCGTTCAAATAAGGGTCATCATAGACAGCTGCTTTGAGCTGCCAGAGGTGGCGTTCCGCGGGAATGACCATTATAAGAGTGCCGTTCGGTTTGAGCACGCGCAGAAATTCCTCGCCGCACCAAGGCGCAAAAAGCGTTGTGAGCATATCGCACGAGTCGCTTTTAACGGGCAGATGAAATACGCTGCTGACTGAGAAAAGCACGTTTGAAACACCCTCGGATTTGGCTTTTTTTGCGGCAGCGTCCGCCGCGGTCTTGGATATGTCCGTTCCCATAAAGAACATCTCAGGTACTTTTTTTGCGGCTGAAACAGTATAGATACCCTCGCCGCAGCCTGCGTCAAGCACAGTGCCGTTTTTGACGGAGTATTTTTTCACGCAGTCGGAAAAAGCATTGATGAGAACATTGTAATAGCCTTTGCCAAGAAAATTTTTCCGTGCGTTCACCATAAGCTTGTTGTCGCCGGGGAGCTTTGTGTTCATCTGCTGAACGAGGAGCAGGTTTACATAGCCGCTTCTGGCGCAGTCGTAAACGTGGTTTGCCGTGCAGCGGAAGCTGCCGCCGTCACGGTGCAGAGGTTCGCCGCATTTCGGGCAGATATATGTGTGGAGTTCGTTCATTTTTTCAGTGTTTTCCTTTCCGTTCTTCGTGTTTTATCGGCAGTGAAGCTGTGAAAATGATCTTGCTGCCGTTTTTGTATTCTGCGGTAATTTTTCCGCCGTGAGCTTCGGTTATGGCTTTTGCGGCGGAAAGTCCTATGCCGCTGCCGCCGCTTTTCTGATTGTGCGCACTGTCGCTTCTATAGAAACGTTCAAAAAGCTGCTCGGATTTACATTCGGGCAGGTTTTCACACTCGTTTTCCGCTGAAAGAACGGCATATTTCCCGTTTCGGAAAAGTGAAACGGTTATCTCGTTTTCCGAAGCGGAATATTTTACCGCATTGTCGATCAGTATCGAAACGAGCTGCAAAAAAGTATCACTGTTCACATCTGCGTAGATGCCGCTTTCGATATTGGTTTCGATAAGCACGGCTTTCTGCGCAGCCGATTCCATAAAATGTTCAGCCGTTCGTGAAACGATATCCGAGATATTTTCCTTTGAAACGGCAAGTCTGAATCCGCTTTCGTCCGCACGGGAAAGTATCAGCAGATTTTGCATAAGCTCGCCGAGCCTGAGCGTTTGCCGCTTGATATTCCGTGTATATTTTGAACCGCCGTCAGTGCAGGTGAGTTCGAGCGCTTCGGTGTTGGAAAGGATTATCGCAAGCGGAGTTTTCAGCTCGTGACCGGCATTCGTGACGAACTGTTTTTGCTTTTCGATGTTCTCCGCAACAGGTCTTATCGCCGCTTTTGACAAAAGTATAACGATAAGGAGCATGACCGTCCAGCAGATCAAGCCTATCAGAAGCGAGATAACGAGAACATTCATCATATTGCGGTTCTCACGGGAAATGTCAAGGAAAAACGCCGTAGTTTCGCCGTTCTGCGTATCAACGCGGTAGAGGAACGACTTGTACCGTCCCGTAGCTTTATTTTTTGCGATAACAGTGTCCGCATAAAGCTTTGCTTCGTCAGCGGTGACGGACGAGATCCGATCAACGTCCGTGAAAAGCACATTGCCGTTCCCGTCAAGCTTCACCGAAAAAATCTTGCCGAAAGTGCATTGTCTTCGGTTATAGGTGCGTTGAAAAAGTGGGGTTTTTCGTTATTCTGCGGAAGAAATGGGGGAGGAGCGCCGTCCTTTCGGCTTGCGTCCGTAAAGCAGCGTTCAAGCATACGTTCCGATTCGCCGTGTGAAATGAAAAAGTTGAAACCGTTGAGCGCACCGAGCAGAACGGCAAGAAGTATCGTTATCGCCGTCATTGAGGTGAGGATAAAACGTTTTTGGAGCGACTTTATCATTTTGTTTCCTCCAGAGTATAGCCCGTTCCGCGTTTGACCTTTATTTCGGCGTTCGCACCGAGGGCGGTAAGTCTTTTCCGCAGGTAGGAAATATATACCCAGACAGCGCCGATCTCCGCATCGGAATCGTAACCCCAAACTTTCGCCATGAGTTCATCGGACGAAAGATAGATACCCCGGTTGAGCATAAGCTGTTCCATAAGTCGGTATTCAAGACGGGGGAGTGTGAACGACTGATCTCCGCAGGAAAGCTGCGACGACTGCATATTGAGCGAAAGATTTCCGCAGGTGAGGATATCGGGGGTGAACTCCTCACGGCGGCGGAGCATCGCACGGATTCGGGCAAGAAGCTCGCCCATTTCAAACGGCTTCGGGAGGTAATCGTCCGCGCCTGCGTCAAGTCCCTCGATCTTGTCTTCGACCTGCGACTTTGCCGTGAGAAGAAGTATCGGAGTTCGGCAGCCCTTTTTTCTAAGCTCACGCAGAACCTCAATGCCGCTCATTTCGGGCATCATAATATCAAGGATCATACCGTCATAGCTGTCTGCGAGGGCATATTCAAGCGCATCTTTGCCATTGCAGACGGCATCGACAATGTATTTGTGATAGGTGAGTATATCGGTAACGGCTTCGGACATAGCCTGCTCGTCCTCGGCATATAAAAGCTTCATTTATCATCATCTCCCAAAAATGATTATAAACGCATTTCCTTAATTATACCTTAAAATTGGGATTTTTTCAAGGTCTGCAAAGCAAAAAAGGGTATCGGAAGGATTTATCCGATACCCTTTAAAGATTTTTTAATAATTCTCGTTTCTGACTTCAAAATAGGACTGTGGGTGATTGCATACGGGGCATACTGTAGGTGCGGAAGTGCCTATGACGATATGTCCGCAGTTGCGGCATTCCCATACTGTAACGCCGCTCTTTTCAAATACTGCCTTTTCCTCAACGTTTTTGAGGAGCGCTCTGTAGCGTTCTTCGTGAGCCTTTTCGATAGCTCCAACGCCTCTGAATTTTTCTGCGAGGTCGTGGAAACCCTCTTCGTCGGCTTCCTTAGCCATACGGTCGTACATATCGGTCCACTCAAAATTCTCGCCCTCTGCTGCGCTTTTGAGGTTCTCCTCGGTAGTGCCGAGCTCGCCGAGAGCCTTGAACCACATCTTAGCGTGTTCCTTTTCGTTGTCGGCTGTCTTTAAGAAAAGCGCTGCTATCTGCTCATAGCCTGCTTTCTTTGCGACAGATGCGAAGTATGTATATTTGTTTCTTGCCTGAGATTCGCCTGCGAATGCTTCACGGAGATTCTGCTCGGTCTTTGTGCCTGCGTATGGATTTTTTGTGCTCATAATATTTTCCTCCCATTATTGAGCAAAAGTTCGGAAAGTAAAACTCTTTCCGAACTTTTGGATTTCATATATTATAGCACTGTGGGCAGGCAATGTCAATTACTTATAAAAATTTTACAGTTTTGAAACTCTTAACGCACGGATAGCGTTGAGGACTGCAAGTATCATTACACCAACATCGGCGAAGATGGCAAGCCACATATTTGCGATACCGACAGCCGTGAGTGCAAGGCAGGCAAACTTTATAACGAGAGAGAAAATAATATTCTGATATACGATGCCGATACATTTTCTCGAAATTTTGATAGCCTTTGCGATCTTGAGCGGATCATCGTCCATAAGCACGATGTCTGCGGCTTCGATGGCTGCGTCCGAACCCATTGCGCCCATTGCGATGCCGATATCTGCTCTCATAAGAACGGGAGCATCGTTGATGCCGTCACCGACAAATGCAAGCTTTTCCTTTTCGCCCTTTTGTTTGAGAAGCTCTTCGACCTTTGTTACCTTATCGGCAGGGAGAAGATCGCTGTGGAATTCATCAACGCCGAGCGATCTTGCAGCTTTTTCGGCAGCCGTTCTGCGGTCGCCTGTGAGCATAATGGTTTTCTTTATGCCGAGCTTTTTAAGAGCGGCGATCGCCTCTGCGGAGTGCGGCTTTTCACGGTCGGAAATGACGATATGACCTGCATATTTGTCATTAACCGCAACGTGGAGTATCGTTCCGACACTGTGACATTCCATATATTCGATGCCGAGCTTTTTCATAAGCTTGATGTTGCCGACAGCGACCTTATCGCCGTCAACAACAGCCGTGATGCCGCAGCCGCTTATTTCCTCGATATCGTCAACTCTGTTTCGGTCGGGTTCTTTTCCGTAAGCTTTCCGTAGGCTCTTGCTGATAGGGTGGGAAGAGGAACATTCCGCAAGTGCCGCATATTCGAGAAGCTTTGCTTTGTCAATAGTGTTATGGTGATAATCGGTCACTTCAAAAACGCCCTCTGTGAGAGTACCCGTTTTATCGAAAACAATATATTTCGTCTGTGATAGTGCTTCAAGGTAGTTTGAACCTTTGATAAGAACGCCCTCGTGGCTCGAACCGCCTATTCCTGCGAAGAAGCTCAGAGGAATACTGATAACGAGTGCGCACGGGCAGCTTACAACGAGGAATGTGAGCGCTCTGTAGAGCCATTCAGACCAGTTTGAACCATTGCCCGAGATAACTCCGATGATAGGAGGTATTACTGCGAGTGCAAGTGCGCCGAAGCATACCGCAGGAGTGTATATCCTTGCGAAACGGGAGATAAATTCTTCCGATCTTGATTTGTTGGAGCTTGAATTTTCCACAAGGTCAAGTATTTTTGAAACGGTTGATTCGCCGAATTCCTTGGTCGTCTGTATTTTCAGAACGCCCGAAAGGTTGATGCAGCCGCTTACTACCTCATCGCCCTCGTGAACGTCACGGGGAACGCTTTCGCCCGTGAGTGCGCTTGTGTTAAGGCTGGAGCTGCCCTCGTGGACAACACCGTCTATCGGGACTTTTTCGCCCGGCTGAACAACGATGATGCTTCCTACAGCTACTTCATCGGGGGAAACCTGTTCAAGCTTGCCGTCCTGCTCGATATTTGCATAGTCGGGGCGGATATCCATAAGCTCGGAGATGTTTTTGCGGCTCTTTCCAACGGCGATGCTCTGGAAAAGTTCGCCCGTCTGGTAGAAGACCATTACGGAGAGCGCTTCGGCATAGTCGCCGCTCTTCGTGTAGATAGCAAGTGCGAATGCACCGACAGTTGCGACTGCCATAAGAAAATTTTCATCGAACGGTCTGCCGTTTTTTATTCCGAGAAAGGCTTTGCGCAGGATATCATATCCGATAAGGATATATGCTGCAAAGTACAGCAGGAATCTGACAACGCCCTGAACAGGGAGAAAATGATATATGACCAGCAATGCTGCACATACGATTATTCTGGTGAGCATTATCTTTTGTTTCTTTTTCATAGCAAGCTCCGCATTTCAAAGTTATGCGGAATACCTCCCTTTTTATATTTCTATCTCGCAATCGGGTTCAACCTTTCTGCAGACCTTAAGTACAGCCTTCATAACAGTCTTGGGGTCGCTGCCTTCTGCAAAATCAACAGTCATCTTCTGTGTCATAAAATTAACGGCAGCCTTTGCAACGCCCTCGACCTTGTTTGCAGCTTCTTCCATAAGGTTTGCGCAGTTTGCACAGTCAACCTCGATCTCATATGTTTTTTTCATAGTATCATTCCCTTTCAAAACTATATTATTGGTTTCAATTAAACGATTAAATAATTGACGAATCGTTCTGTTTGTAGTATAATATATTCAAGATATATAGTCAACGGAAAAGCATTGATTTTTACCGCTTGGGCGAAATTAATTTCCAAAAAGGAGAGAATGTGCTGTGTCGGGTTTTGAGCTTCCTCATTTTCACGATGAAAACGAGTCTGCCGAAAGACTGTGTTCGCATATCGGAGAAACTGAGGGTTTCAGCGAGGTTGCAGATGTTTTTTCGCAGCTTTCCGATATAACGAGAGTGAGGATATTCTGGCTTTTGTGCCACTGTGAAGAGTGCGTGATGAACATTTCGGCAATGGTCGGAATGTCAAGTCCTGCCGTTTCGCATCATCTGAAATGCCTGAAGCAGAGCGGTCTGCTTGTCTGCCGCAGGAGCAACAAAGAGGTCTACTATAAAGCCGCAGACAGCGAGGAATGTCGGCTTCTTCACATAATGATAGAAAAAATGCTCGAGATGAAGTGTCCCGACGATCTGTCCGATGACGGCTGCGCTCACAATGAGGCGTGCGGAGGCTTCACCGAGGAGCAGGTCGAGACAGCGCACAGGGTACACGAATATCTGACGGCGCACATAAACGAGCGCCATACTATCGAGTCGCTTTCACGCAAATTCCTTATCAATCAGACAACACTCAAAAACGTGTTCCGTGCAGTCTACGGAAATTCGGTGGCTTCGCACATAAAGGAGCATCGAATGGAGGAAGCGGCGAAGTTTCTTTCCGAGGGAAAGCTCTCCATTGCGGAGGTTTCGAGCCGTGTCGGTTACGAAAGTCAGAGCAAGTTCACTGCTGCATTCAAGGCGGCTTACGGCGTTTTGCCTACCGAATACAGAAACAAATAATGGACTTTGCCATAAACAAAAAAGCATCTGAACAGGTCATTTTATTATGCCTGTTCAGATGCTTTTTATTATTTCTTTGCAGCTTTAGCTTTTTTCTTCTTTCTTACCGCTCTTGCCGAGAAGATTATCACAAGAACTATGATAACAACTCCTGCTGCTGTTACAGCGATGAGAAAAATATTCAGTGTTTTGTAAACTGCGAGGATTTCGGGCGAATTTCCGCTTGCTTCAAAATAGAGATAGCTGCCGATATGACGTGTTTCGGCTTTTTCCCATTCGCCGCTGCTGTTCTTGACGTATATCTCAGGGTCACGCTTGCTTTCTGCGTTGACGAGGTAGCGGAGGTTATGCGTTTCGCTGTTATCGTTCGGAACAGTGAGCGTCCAGCTTTCGCAAAGCTCGGTCTTATCCATAAGGAAGATGACCGGCGGAGTCTGGTTCACATACTCGTTCTGCTGAACGGGGAGTGTGTCATCTTCGGTGAAGATACCCTCTGCGAGCCAGATAGGTTTGCCGCCGTCACGGCAGTCGTCCGAGTGGACGTTCTTGATGACCGTGAAATATTCGGCTTCGATCTCCTTATCGATATGTAGGTCTTCGAGCGAATCATAGTTCCACTTTGCGTAGCAGTCGTCCTTTGCGGGAATTGCGGGAAGCTCGCTTTCGTCAATGGTGTCGCCGTAGGAGAATTCGATCTTGTCTACAACGTTATCGTCTGCGATGAATTTCAATGTGAATGTACGGAACTCTTCGGGGATATTTGGTATCGAGATGAGCTGCTGATAAGGGATAGGCTCTGCTGCGCCCTTGTAGCTTGCGCCGTTAAGTCCGCAGAGTTCGTCCGAAACGAAGTAGTTGCCCTCAAATTCGCCGTCGGTTGTTCCGCTTATAGCGCCGAAGTATGACTGGCTGTCGGTGATATCGACGAGGGAATAGCAGTCCAAAACTGTATCTGCGCTTCCTGCGATGCCGCCGATGTAGTTTCTGCCCGAGAGCAGAGCCTTTGCATAGCAGCTGATTATCTTTGCGGAGGATTTGCCCGAGATGCCGCCTACATAGTCGCCGCTTTCGGAGGTGATCTTGCCGAACGCCGAGCAGTTTTTCACAACGCCGAGGCTCATCTGACCTGCGATGCCGCCTGCGCAGTTCTTCTTTGCGACTATTTCGCCGTAGTTGGTGTTTTTGATAGCGGCAGCTTTTGTTTCAAGCTTCTGATCGAGCGGTGAATCGGTCTTGCCCGAAATATCGTCCTCGGGGTCGAAGTCATATTCTATTGCAATTTGACCTGCGATACCGCCTATATTGAGGTCGCCGCTGACAGTGCCGTAGTTGGTGCATTTGTAGACCTTGCCGTTTTTGATCTTGTCGGTATCGACATCGGAGGTGTCCTTTATGTAGTCCTCTTCGTCGTCGATATCGAGCATATCGGTGATGATATCACTGACAACGTAGGTCTGGTCGTTTATCTTTACGAGATTGTCGGAAAGTGTAACGCCTGCGTTTGAAGCCTGAACATTAAGTGTGTTCATAGCATCGATGAACGAAGTGAGTGAGGAGAAGAGGTTCTCCGTGTCGTCCTTTATGCTGTCATCGGGAGAGCCGATCTCGATAGTTTCAACGTTGTTGAGAAAGTCGAAAAGCTCGCTTGTCTGGCTCGATATATCTGTGAGGATATCGGTCGTGTTTGTGAATGAGGTGAATGCATCGGAGAAAAGACCGAAAGAAGAGTTTACGTCTTTTTCCGTATCGGCGGTATTGTCGAGTATCTTCTGTATATTTTCGGTGGATTCATCGGTGTTTCCGATAGCATCACCGAGAGCCTTGAAGCCGTCCGATGCACTTATAAATCCTTTATGGATCGTGTCCGAATCAATGTTAAGGCTGTCGAGTATCTGCTCAACGCCCCATGAGATGGTGCTCATTGCATCGGAAATTTTGGCGATGCTGTCGGCAAGGTCGGATAATTCCGATGAAATATCCGGAGGAATTTCTCCGATGCCGCCGGAAAGTATATCGGAAATAGCCTTTATTGCATCGGCAATGCCCTTTGTGGCAGTCGAAAGCTCGTCAATGCCGCTTTTTACGATCTCAAAGCCCATAGTAAGGTTTGTTGAATTGTCTGTGGCGGAGGAGTGGAGTGAATCTCCGACGGTCTTAAGTCCGTCGCCGATTTTTTTCGAGGCATCGTTCGCCTTTTGTGAAGCATCTTTTATCTCATCGGAGAGCTTTTTCAGCTTATCGATGGAATCATCGGAATATTTCTGTGTTCCCGAAAGTCCGTCAAAGGCTTCGGAAAGTCTGTCGGAGCCTGTGGAAAGGCTGTTTGATGCATTGGGGATAAGTCCCGTTATTTTGTCAAGGCGTTCGATAGCATCGGAGATAACAGCGCTCGTGCGGTCAAATTCCGAGGTGAGGTGATCGCCGTAATCGGTGAGCTTCTGCTGGATATTGTCGGCGCTGTCTGTAGCGCTCTGCAGATAGCCCGATGCGCTCTCAACGGTCGCATTTATGCCGAGTGCATCATCGTTTGTTTCGTTGATCGCTGTATCTATGAGGTTTGAGAGGTTTTCAAGCTCATCTTTCAGCTTTGCCATATTGTCGGGGTTGATGTTTACAACAAGGTAAGGTTCCATCTGACCTGCAATGCCGCCGATGTCTTTTCTGCCGTTGAGCTGACCGTAGTTTTTGCTGTTCATGATAAGTCCCGAGCTTCTGCCTGCGATGCCGCCGATGTTGTAGCCAACGTGCGGATAGCCGATGCTGCCGCTGTTCTCGCAGCTGAAGATCGTGCCTGTCGAATAGCCTGCGATGCCGCCCGTGTCGGTCGCAGATGCGGTTTCGTCCGAGGACGATGACTTTTTGGTGTAGCTGTCAACGTCTGTAAGCGTTGAAAGGTCGATATCTTCAAGGCTGTGCTTCTTTTCCTCGTTGGTGGTGTTGACAGAAGCGGCGTTTATGCTCTGGACGATATTGCCGCTGTTGTTTCCGACAACGCCTCCCGTGAATTTTTCGCCGTCAACAGTTCCTGCTGCTGTGCATTTGAGGACAGAGCCTGTTGAAGTGTTTTCGCCGACGATGCCGCCGACAGTGTTGGTCGCAGCGACCTTTCCGCTGAATTTGCAGTTGTAAACAACGCCCTTATTCGTGCCTGCGATGCCGCCGATAGAGCTCTCGCTGCCCGACGGACGGACGATGCCGACAACATTAAGGTTTTTTACAGCAGCGTTTTCGCCGATTATGCTGAAAAGTCCGCGTCCCGTTACGCCTGTGACGGAAACGCCCTTTATGCTGTGTCCCTGACCGTCGAATGTTCCGCTGAATATCGGGATAGAACTGAATTCCTTTCCCGTGAGGATTATATCCGATGTGAGGACGAATTCCTTGCCCTTTGACCAGCTGTCAAGGCTGCAAAGCTTGGAAAATTCGATAAGTTCATCTGCCGTGCTGATCTTGTATGTCTTGCTGCTTTCAGCCGCGCTCAGAGGGAGGGCAGCGACAGATGAAACAGCCAATGCAGCAGAAATGATGACCGAGAGAAAACGGCTTGATTTTCCTGTTTTTTTCATTTTAGCAGCTCTCCTTTCCGCTGTTGTCTTCCGCGAGGTTTTCTTCAAGTGCAAGTGCAGCCTGTTCATCGGCTTCGTTCCTTGCACTGCCCGAGATCACGCTGAGATCGGCATCGCCGTCGATAGTACCCTTGAAAATACCGTTTACAGTACCGTTGATGTTGCCTCGGACAAGACCGTCAACGATGATCTTTCCGCTTGACGAGTAGCGGCGAAGCTTGGTCTTGACGGAGAACGAAGTCTTTTCGATAATGCCGCCGCCGAGAAGAAGTATCTGCGGAAGAACGAACATTACGATGATAAGCGAGATAACAGTACCTCTGCCGAGTGCCTGACCGATACCAACGATCGTAGCTTCGGAAGAAAGCTGACCGATAAGTCCGCCGGCGATAGCGAGGATACTGCCCGAAGTGATGATAGTCGGGAAGCTGAGGTTCATCGTCTGAATTATAGCATCGCGGTGGGACATCTTGTTTTTGAGTTCCATATATCTTCCCGAAATAACGATAGCGTAGTCGATGTTTGCACCCATCTGAATGGAGCTTACGATAAGGTACGCCATAAAGAAGATATCCTTGTGTTCAACAGTCGGGAAAATGAAGTTGATCCAGATAACGCCCTGAATAACGAGAATAAGGAGAAGCGGCATACCGACCGATGTGAATGTAAAGAGAAGAACAACGAGAACTACGAGGATAGAAAGAACGCTTACGACGATGTTATCCGTCTGGAACGATGTGCAGAAGTCGTAGTTCGCTGTAGAGTCGCCGACGAGGTAAACATCGCCGTCGGGGTAATATTTTTTCGCGATGGAACGAACTTCATCGATAGCACTGAATGTTGAATCGCCGCTCAGAGGAAGGTCGAAGTAGATAAGCATACGGGAGAAATTTTCGCCCTGAAGCTGAAGCTTTGCATTGTTTATCTGAACATAAGCATCATTGAGCGTGTCGGTGAGGTCATCGTCAAGCGTAACGTAACCTTCGTCGATCTCCTTATGTACAAAGATGAACATATCCATAAGCGGAACGCTGTAGGAAGAAATGCCGCCGACAATTTTGCCGTAGTTTTCATCATTTGCGGCATAAGCGGCGTAGGCAAGCTCTGCGACCTCGAAGTCAACATCGGAAAGCTCGGAGAACTGACGCGGTGTGAGCTTGTCGGTTAGCATATATCCGTCGAGCGCTTCGGTGTTGGAAAGTCCGACCGCACTGTTTACATAATCCTTGGAGGTTATCTCGTTGAGGAGAGCCTTTTCGGTCTCGTAATTGCCCGTAGGAACGATGAGAGCCATCATATTCTTAGTGCCGAAGTTTTCTTTTATGAGGTTATCGGTTTCCTGCGAGATATTTGTGATAGGTGTTTCAATGGTGTCATAGCTGTAAACATAGGGTGTCTTTGTGGAAAGATAACCTGCAACGGCGATCACGCCGACGAAGATGAACGGCACGATGCCTCTTGTTGCGTAAGCGAATTTTCCCACAAAGTCGATCTTCGGGATAAAGCTTTTGTGGTGCGTCTTGTCGATAAGATTTCCGAAAAGCATCAGTATTCCCGGCATAAGCGTGAATACGGAAAGCAGGCTCAGAAGGATAGCCTTGATAAGGTTGATACCCATATCGGGACCTATCTTGAACTGCATAAAGAGAAGTGCGGCAAGACCGCCGACAGTTGTCAGCGAGCTGGAGAAGATCTCCGGTATCGATTTTGTAAGTGCTTCGATAACAGCTTCACGGACAGGAAGCGTTTCATGCTCTTCCTTGAATCGGTTGCAGAGAATGATAGCATAGTCAATAGAAAGTGCAAGCTGAAGAACGATAGTTACCGAGTTTGAAACGAACGAGATCGTTCCGAGCAGGAAGTTCGTACCCATATTGATTATCGCAGAAGCAACAAACGTTATGATAAGTACAGGCACTTCCGCATAGGTCTGCGAGGTCGCAAAAAGCACAACGAGAACGACAATGCAGACAAGCACGATAACAACGTTCATTTCGCTCGCGATAAGTTCGGAGCTTTGGTCGCCCATTGAGGTCTGGACGTAAATATCATAGTCCGAAAGGCTTTCTTTCAGCTCGTCGAGTGCTTCGAGCGCTCGGTCGTCATCTTCGGGGTAGACGAACGTTACATCGAAGAGCGCGGTCGAGTTGACGAAGTGTTCGTTTGAATCATCAAAGGTGTATGTCGAAACATCATCGTCATTTTTGATGATATCCTCGATCTTTTCCGCATCGGTCATTGTGACATTAGCGGCGACTATTTTTGCCGAACCGAACGTTGTGAATTCGTCAGCCATAAGGTCAAGACCTGCTTTGGTTTCTGTTCCGTCGGGCAGGTAAGCCGTAAGGTCGTTCTCAACATTTACCCAGTTCCGCGAAAAAGCCGAAAAGATGATAAGTATCGCAAAAATGAGGAAAAACAGATTGCGCTTATCAACGATAAATGTCGCAAGCTTCGCCATAAAGTTGTTGGATTTAGTATTTTCTGCCATACATTTTCCTTCCTTATTAATACTGATTTTTAATCAAAGTGTAGACAAAAAATCGGCGCAAAATCCATTTATTCGAGATTTTGCTTGATTTTTTGTACACTTTCAGTTTAAAAATGAGTATAAATTTTGTCATTTATAAAAATTTTTACAACTTTCTGCATTTAGACAGTTGCAAAACCATTGACTATATGATATAATAAAAACAGAGATACATCAAGATACATATATCAAAAGTTGTCATAATATGGACAAATTGCCGATTATGTCAAATATTATGAAGAAAGGACTGAACTATATGAAATATGATCTTTCGCAAAAACTTTCAAGGGGGGCGGTCCGCACTATCAACGCTTTTACGGGAAGTATGTTTTCGCTTCTTTCCGAAAAATCGTTCGAGAGCGTTTCGGTCAACGAAATATGCCTGCAAAGCGGCTACCCGAGGGCAACATTCTACAACTATTTCGATGATAAATACGACCTGCTGACCTGCTGCTGGATAAAGCTTGCGCAGGCGATAGGCTTTGAAGAGTTCAAATCATTGAGCGACAGCGGCAGAAAGACCGATGCGCTCTACCTCTTCGCTGACAGGGTGTATGACCTCGGTTCGGCAAATCTTCCGCTCGTTCAGAAGATAGTCAGCTTCAATAACGAAACGGGGTATATGTTCACGAGCCTTAAATTTTTTATGGGAAACAAGATACGCGAGATGCTCGAAAGCGGTGCGCGTCCCGATATCCCCGTGCCGAAAGAGATACTTGCGGCGCACCACAGCAATACGCTCATACTTGTAATGGAGTATGCTTTTGCAAATCTTGACAAATGCTCAAAAGAAGATGTGAAAAAGTACCTCGGCTATTTTCTCGGTTCGGTTTGATATACTATTATAATATAGTTCACCGCAAATAACTTTGTTTTCTGTCAAAAAAGTTTATAATTTTACGATTAAATTATACCGCCGTGAGGTTCTGTTGTCAATTGACGGCATTGCAGAATCAGACGTATAAATACGGACATAATTTGGGTAAAAAGCAGACATTTTATACTAAACACCATTTAAAATTTGGAAAAAATCAAGCCGACAATCTTGAATATATGTGATTTCGGCGCAGATTTTTTCCTGTATTTTATTGGCGTTTAGTATTATTATGAAAGGAAAGGCAAATATGGGAAAAAAGACATTTTTATCGGCATTGGCGGTTTTGTGTGCGGCAATGACCGCCTGCACTGCCGCAAATGACGGCGAAAACAACGCTTCGGAAACGGAGAGAACGACAACGACAGTTTCTTCTGTCACTTCATCGGAAACAACGGCTGAAACGAGCGAAACTACTGCTTTGACAACTGCGGAAACAACTGAAACGGCTGTGACGGGGAAAGATCCCGAAAAAATATCGGTAAAAGCGGAGAATATGACCTTTACCGACTTTGCATTTATTGAGTATTACAAAGGCTCAAAGCAGGAGGACGAAACGAGCGAAAAGGCGATAGAATTCCTCAAAACCACGGAAGAATATGCGCAGTCGCAGAAGTATAGTGACCTTTACAAAGAAAGTTATCCCGAATATTTCGATGAAAACGGCGTTATTATACCGAAACTGCTTGAAAGCTATACCGAAGACTATGACGGTGACGGCAGGGACGAAACCTTTCTGCTTATTGATATTCCCTACAGCAATTATATAAACACCGATGATCCGAGCGATAGCTTTACGGCAGTCTACAGTTTTCTTATTTTTATCGGCAGCGGCGGAAATGCGGAGCTTGCCGACTATAACTGCGGTATCTATGTGCCGCAGTTGCTCGATTACGGAAATAATAAGCAGCTCGTGATAGGCGGCTCGGGAAGTTGCGGTGTGGAGGATCATTCAAGAATATGGACTGTCCGTGACGGAAAAGCGGTTTCGCTCTACGGTTTTAGAGGCAGCGTGCTTAAACAAGACTGCTTTGTTTCCGTGTTCGGCTGGCAGTCTATGGGTGGAACAATGATATTTGACCCCGAAAAGGTCATGTATATCCCCGTTGACGGCGTTCCGTGCGATAAAGAAGAAATAATCAGAATGGATACCGATAAAACCATCGAAATGCTTTATGATGAGGAATATGGTGATCGGTGTAACGTTTCACTTATCGGCGGAAAATACTATTGTGCTGACAACGGATTTATGGACACGGGAATTATTTACACATACTCGGACGGTCATTTTGTTTTAACGAATAATTCAAATATCAGAAATAATCATACTTATTTTGCAGATGAGACCGGTTATGCGAATGAAGTTCTCGTTGACTTTGACTATGACAAAGTAACATCGGAAATGACAGTCGTGAAAACGGAAATGCCATCCTATTCGGTAGATGATATCAACGGATATTCGGTAGAATGGCTGAAAGAGGATTATGCGGGATTTATCTCCGATGACAGCAGGACTTACACCGCAGATGAGGTAAAGATAACCGCATTTTACGGGATATACGGCGGCTTTTACGCTGTCAGAATGTCACCCTATGATGATAAAGTACTTTTATATGGTTATGAAATTCCTTCGTGGGAAAAAGTTTTTTGGGATATCGAAACTGCTTATAACAATGGAATTATTTCCGAAAGCGGCAGGCTGATGCTTGAATCTGCTATCAAATAGTAAAAAATTTATAAAAATTGTTGCATTTGAACACGGATTATGGTAAAATATAAATAACTATTTCCGTCAATGGAGGACTGCGCTATGTCAGATAATATCCATACAGCCGTCCGCAAGCTGATATGCTACGGACTTGAAAATAACCTTATCACAGCCGAGGACAGGATCTACACAGCAAATATGCTTATCCACAAGCTCGGTCTGGATGAGTATGACCCACCCGATGAGAATTACTGCGATGTTGAGCTTGAACCCGTGCTTGCGGATATCCTTGATTACGCCGTTGAAAAGGGCATCATCGAGGATAGTATCGTTTACCGTGACCTTTTCGACACCGAGATAATGGGCTGTCTTACGCCCCGTCCGTCCGAAGTTATAGAGAAGTTCCGCAGAACTTACCGCGAGAAGTCACCGCAGGCTGCGACCGATTTTTACTATAAATTCAGCTGCGATACCGACTATATCCGCCGCTACCGTATCAAAAAGGACATAAAGTGGACGACCGAGACCGAGTACGGCACACTCGATGTTACCATCAATCTTTCCAAGCCCGAAAAAGACCCGAAAGCTATCGCAGCCGCACTCAATGCAAAGCAAAGCTCATACCCGAAGTGCCAGCTCTGCGAGGAAAATGTCGGCTACGCAGGCAGAGTAAATCACCCAGCCCGTGAAAACCACCGCATTATCCCGATAAAGATAAACGGCGACCGCTGGGCGCTACAGTATTCGCCTTACGTTTACTATAATGAGCATTGCATCGTCCTCAATTGTATGCACACGCCGATGAAGATAGACCGTGACGCTTTTGCGAAGCTTTTTGACTTCGTTGAGCAGTTCCCACACTATTTTGTCGGCTCGAACGCCGATCTTCCGATCGTCGGCGGCTCAATACTTACTCACGAGCATTTTCAGGGCGGACATTACACCTTTGCAATGGAGAAAGCACCTATCGAGGAAGAGCTTCATTTTAAAGGCTTTGAGGACGTTAAGGCAGGCAGAGTAAAGTGGCCGATGTCCGTTATCAGAATTTCCTGCCGCGACTATGAGCGCCTTGTTGAGCTTGGCGATAAGATCCTCACCGCATGGAGAGGCTATACCGACGAAGCTTCGTTCATCTTCGCCGAAACGGACGGCGTTCCGCACAACACTATCACGCCTATTGCAAGAAAGAGGGGCAACGACTTTGAGCTTGACCTCGTTCTCCGCAACAATATCACAACGGATGAGTGTCCGCTCGGCGTTTACCATCCACACGCAGAGCTTCACCATATCAAAAAGGAGAATATCGGTCTTATCGAAGTAATGGGACTTGCCGTTCTTCCCGCACGTCTTAAAGGCGAAATGGAAAAGCTCGCAGATACGCTCATCAACAAGGGCGTGAAAGCAGTACGTGCTGACCCCGTCCTCGAAAAACACGCAGACTGGGCAGAGGAATTCGCTCCGAAGTATGATATCACCCCAGAAAATGTCGATGATATCATCAAGCAGGAGATAGGCAAGGTGTTTGCGAAGGTCCTCGAACACGCAGGTGTTTACAAGCGTGACGAAAAGGGCATTGCAGGCTTCAACAGATTCGTTGAATATGTTAATAATAAATAATTTTGGAGGAAAAATAAAATGGTAGTAATCGAAATGGAAAACGGCAAAAAGATGAAGATAGAGCTTTATCCCGATAAAGCACCTATCACAGTCGCAAACTTTGAAAAGCTCGTAAAAGATGGCTTTTATGACGGTCTTACATTCCACAGAGTTATCCCCGGCTTTATGATCCAGGGCGGCGACCCCGAGGGCACAGGTATGGGCGGCTCGAAGAATAAGATCAAGGGCGAGTTCGCTTCAAACGGCGTGAAGAACGACCTCAAGCATACAAGAGGCGTTATCTCAATGGCGCGTTCAATGATGAAAGACAGCGCAAGCTCACAGTTCTTCATTATGCATAAGGACGCACCGCACCTTGACGGCGAGTATGCTGCATTCGGAAAGGTGATCGAGGGACTTGACGTTATCGACGAGATCGCAGGAGTAGAAACAGACTTCCGTGATAAGCCGACAACACCGCAGGTAATGGCTAAGGTTTATATCGAGGAATAATAACAAACGCCGTACAGCGAAAGTTGTGCGGCGTTTTACATAAGGGAACCTCTAAAAACCTCCCTCACGGCAAATATTCTACGACTTTGCGCATCTTCCGCGTTAGCGAAACTTGAAATACATCAAGTATTTACTGCGTTTCGCTGCCTTGAAGCTGCGCAAAGTCCCAACGAAAATTTGCTCGTGTTCCGGTTTTTAGAGAACCCCATAATAAAAATACCGCCGGATCAACCCGACGGTATATTTTTTGCTTAAATCAGAATGCCAAAACTCTTGAAGCGATAAGGAAATATACAAGAAGTGCAAGTGCATCAACAATAGTTGTAATGAACGGCGAAGCCATTACAGCAGGGTCGAATCCAAGCTTTTTCGCAAGCATAGGAAGCGAACAGCCGACAAGTTTTGCAACGATTATTACAAAGAAAATCGTCAGCGCAACTATCATCGCAATAGTAGCGCCCTTTCGGTCAATGAACATTACCTTTGCGAACACGACAACTGCCATTGTTGCGGCACAGAGTATGCCGACACGGAGTTCTTTCCACATTACTTTGAGAATGTCGGAAAATTCAATTTCCTGAAGCGATATTCCGCGGATTATCGTAACGGACGACTGCGAACCCGAGTTTCCGCCCGTATCCATAAGCATCGGGATAAATGCTGTCAGCGCAGGAACAACGGCGAGCGCGCTCTCAAAGTGCGTGAGTATCATTCCCGTAAAGGTTGCCGATATCATAAGGAGCATCAGCCACGGGATACGCTGTTTCCAGAGCGAGAACACGCTCGTTTTAAGGTAGGTCTTGCTTGACGAGGACGGGAGCATAGCACCCATGATCTCCATGTCCTCCATATCCTCGTCACGGATAACGTCCATAGCGTCGTCGAATGTGAGGATTCCGACTATTCTTCCGTCGCCATCGACAACGGGGATAGCGGCAAGGTCGTATTTGGAAAGCATCTGCGCAGCTGTTTCACGGTCATCGTGAGTGTTTACGCAGATAAAGTTAGTTTCCATTATGTCGGAAACGGGAGTTTCATAATCCGAAACAAGCATATCGAGCAGCGAAACAACGCCGAGAAGCTTACGGTTCTGCGTTACATAGCAGGTATAAACGGTTTCCTTTGCAAGACCGATCTTTCGTATCTGGTCGAAGCCCTCTTTAACGGTGAGGTCTGCACGGAAGTAAACGAACTCGGTCGTCATTACCGAACCTGCACTGTCCTTCGGGTATTTTAACAGCTCGTTGATCTGATTTCTCGTTGCGGGATCGGTGTTTTTGAGAATACGGGAAACAACGTTCGCAGGCATCTCTTCAATAAGGTCAACGGTATCGTCCATGTAAAGTTCATCGATGACATCGTGGAGTTCCTTATCGGAAAGGGCATTGATAAGCACACGCTGGAGATCGCTGTTCATATAGGTGAAAACCTCAGCGGCGATCTCTTTCGGTAAAATTCGGTATAAAAGTGTAAGCTCACGCTCGCCGAACTCGTCAAACTCGTCCATTTCTTCAACAAGAGCAGCGATATCGGCAGGATTCATCTCGGAAAGCTCGGATTTGAGCTTGACGAAGTTGCGCTCGGTCAGAAGCTGCACAGCGGTATCTTTTTCCATAAATATTCCTCCTCATCTTTCGGAACACGGCAAAGCGTTGTTTCGCTCCGTCAGTCCCATAATAAAAAAGCGGGAGGCATAAAACATTAAAGTGAAATTACGAAACGAACGGGGGACACTTCCGAAACCGCCGCTTCGCACTTGCTACCTCGAGGTTTTATACCTGTACTTCCCACGTCCATTAAATCTCACTCCTCTGTAATTTATTAAATTCGGGTAAAGCCAAAATTACTTTTTAATTATACATTAGTGCATTTTAAATGTCAAGAATTTTTATGTTAATTTAAGTTAAAAAGCAAAAATTACCGCCGCATAAGAACGTGAAGAACTTATGCGACGGTAATGCTAAACACCAATAAAACTATAGACAAAAAATCTGCGCAGAATCCATATCAAGCTGTTTTTAACAGCTGCGAGTTTTTGCTTGATTTTTTGTATAGTTTTTAATTGGTGTTTAGCATAATATCAGCTTCCCTTTATTGCGAGCGGCTTGACAGAGGAACGTCTTGTGATAAGGCAGGATATGAGCAGCAGTATCAGCGAAGCGGCGATGAATACCGCAGCTCCCTGCGAAGCGTTGCCTATAAACGAGATATCCGAACCCGATTCGACAAGATAGGAAAGTCCGACCATCTTCACAACACTGCACCAGAATGATGCCAATGCATCTACGCCCAGTGCAAAATAAATTCCTCCTGTCGGGATAAAGATCAATAAAAGTATGGTGATCAAAGATGCCCAGCCGGGAAGTTTGTACATAAGTGCAGCAATAAAGATAACAGCAGCACATAATGCAATGTAGCTGAATACGGCTATGCCGAAATAGCGAATTCTTACGGTGAGATCGCTCCAACCCTCATCGATGAGAGAACTCTTTACGCCGTAGAGCGATGCACACCACATTTCGTCTTCTCCCGTTATCAATGACATGATCGGAAAAATTACAGAAACTTCAAGTGCTGATACTACAGAAAGTATCACCGATGATATGTATGCGGAAACGCAGGCTGTTGTCCTTGAAGTGCCGTTTGCGGCAGCTGTGTTGAAAAAGTCTGTGATGTTTGCACACATAAATCCGAATACGAAAAAGCCGATCAAAGCATCAAATCCGTTCTGTCCCGTTTCGCGAAGACTGAACGGAACTTTTTCTGCAACGGATCTGATCGTTGCGGAAATCAGCATAGAGCCGATCACCCAAATAAGGTAAAATAACGGGACTGATCTCAATCTGTAAAGCTGATATTTGCAGTTTGCGATAATACTGTTTGCTGACATAAAAATTCCCCCTTTATGAATTCGTAAGATGAATGAAAATGTTCTGCAGGTTCATCGGCTCGGCTGTAAGTCCGTCGGAAAGCTCTGCTTCATTGAGCTGACCCTTTATGTAAACAGTCTTTAAGCCGCCGAGAACGTCCTCGCCCATAAGCTCCCTGCCCTTGGCGAAGCAGTCAACATCAGCCGCTTTGCCCGAAACGCTGTAACCCATCGAACGCACTTCCTCAACATCATTGTCAAGAAGAAGCTCGCCCTTTTGGATAACGACAGCACGTTCAATTATGCCTGCTGTTTCCTCGATAAGATGCGTCGAGATAACGAATGTTGAGGGACGTTCACTGTAGCGGTTCACAACGTGCTTGTAGAAAATGTCACGGTGGTTTGCATCGAGTCCGAGAACGGGTTCATCGAAAAATACTATAGGCGCACCGCAGGAGAGAGCGTTTATCGCCTTTGCAATGGTTCGGTAGCCTGTAGAAAGCTTGGAAAGCTTTCTGTTTGTGTCAAGCTCATATTCCGAGCAAAGCTTCACCGCATACTCCATGTCAAAATCGGGGTAGAAAAAAGCCGCCGTTTTGAACATTTCCCTTACTTTGAGTGACGGATTGTAAAGAAGCTGTTCGCTCATCAGATGTGTCTTGCCGAGCGAGCTGTCGTTGCCGCTTGCATTAACTCCGTCAATAAGGACCTCGCCCGAGTCGGCAAAAGTCCTGCCCGAAATGATGTTGAGCAGGGTGGATTTTCCTGCGCCGTTTCTGCCGAGCAGACCGTAAATGCAGTTTTCTTTGAATGTTACACTTACGTTGTTCAGCGCAGTGGTTTTGCCGTAGTTTTTTGTCAGATTTCTGACTTCAATTTTGCTCATTTCCGTCACAGCCTTTCTCTATCATATTGATGATCTCATTTTTTGTGATGCCAAGCTTCGATGCCTCGCTGATGAGCGATTTGATGTACTTGTCGCAGAATTCCTGTTTGCGCTCACTGCGAATTTTCTGCTCCGCACCCGTGCATACGAACATACCAAGACCTCGTTTCTTGTAGATTATTTCTTTGTCGACCAAGATGTTTACCCCTTTGAGGGCAGTTGCGGGATTTATCCTGTACATCGCAGATATTTCCGTTGTAGACGGTATCTGCGTTTCTTCGGGGAAAACTCCCGTGAGGATATTTTCCTCAATCCATTCAGCCATTTGAATGTAGATAGGCTTTTCACCGTCAAAGTTAGCCAATATATCATCTCCTTGCTTGTTTATTAGTTAATTACTTGTGTAACTAACTATATCACTAACTATCTATTTTGTCAATACAAGAAAAATTTTTTGTGAAATATGACAAAATATGAACAGATTTTACAGCAAAACAGCCATATCCGAGAATGACCCGAATATGGCTGTTGTAATTCCTATATAATACTAATTTTTAATCAAAGTGTAGACAAAAAATCGGCGCAAAAGCCATATATGCGAGCGTTTGCTTGATTTTTTGTACACTTTCAGTTTAAAAATTAGTATAAAGTTTTATTTTACGGAAAAAGGAACGTTTCCGCCCGTGAATTGAACGCTGTCAGCCGAGAATACACCCGAAACAACTTCAATTTCGACCGTGTGCAAACCGTCAGCAAGTCCGTCAATGCCGTAAGCAATGTCACGGGCTTCACATTCGGTAACGGAAAAGCCTTCTGCGGCGGTTTTTCCGTCAATTTTTACGTTAATGACCGCGTTCTGCTTGTTTTCGCCGACAACAGCAAAGCCGTTTCCGCTGAATTTTACCGTCATGACCGCTCCTGCACTGCCATTTGAAAGCGTTCGCTTGTAATTTGCAAAGCTGCCCGTTGTGATATGCTCCCAAACGCCCGAATAATCACAGCAAAGGTCGGTGTTGTCATAGCGTGTGACATAACAGTTCCCGTTCGGTTCAATGAGAAGATGAGCGAACATATTTCGGTCGAACGAGCTGTAAAATGCGGCTCTTCCTGCGCTCTGAACACACTTGTCTGTGAAGTCGATGACATTTTTACCGCCGATGAAGCATTGGATATTGCCACCCTGAACGGAAATTTTCAGCGGTGTGAAATCGTGAACGTTCGCCTTGCAAGAGCCGCTTTCAAGCACTTTTTTGTTCTTCATAAGCGAGTAAGTTCCGTCCTCGGAGAGCTTGAGCCAGTAACCGCTTTCGCCCTTATGACCCTCGTTGTAGCGAAGTCCGATGCCTGCATAATTCTTGTCCGGTTCGGCACTTTCGCAAAGCTTCACCTCGGCGGAAACGCTGTAATTGTACCAGCGGTCGTCACCGAAATTCGTTGTCGGGTTCGGTGTGTAACCCCATTCCTCGGCTTTTGTTTCGGGCGTTATCTGCTGAACGAGAACATTTCTGCCGTCGATGAATTCGACCTCGAAAGCGCCGCCCTCGTCCGTGGTGAACTTCGGCGCACCGCCCCTTGCTCGGATAAATTCCTCGCCGTAATCAAAATCATCGGAGTAGGGGAGAACGAGGACAGTACGTTCGCTTTCGGGCATATTTACAAAGTCGTTCACGGCTTTGACCGTGGATAAAGTTATCATTGAGAAAGGCTTCACGGTCACGGTGTAGGAATATTTTCCGCCGCTTTCGGTCGGTGTTATCGTGTCAATTTTCTTAAAATAATTCTCGTCATAACTGCCGTTGTCGGGACCTCTCGTTTCTCGGACATCGATATCGGACGAAGCTTTTGCAAGGTCGGAAACGATGATATCGTAAACGATAGGCTCGGAAGTCGAGTTCGTGATAACGGTGCTGTAGTCGCCGCTGTCGGGGTCGCAGGCTGTGATATAGCTGAAAACGGAATCAACAAGCGCATGACCGTCACCGCCCGTTTTTGCGTCAGCGTGGCAAGCGCCGTCAATGTATGTCCAGCCTCTTTTGATGAACTGTGAAAAATGCAGTGACATAAAAAATCCGCTGTCGAGGTAATAATATCCGCTCCAAGGGTCGCAGGCGGAGATGAACTGCTTCTGACAGTAGCAAACGCCGTCATAATAAGCCGCAATGACGGGCTGTAATTCGCACATCGTCATTTTGCCGCTTGCATACATCATTATAAGTCGGTTGGCGATGTCGAGAACGCCGTTTAGGTCGCCCAGTCCCGAACCGTTCCCGTCAAAGCGATATGTGCCCTGCGAGTAACTCATGGACGGGCTTCCTTCGCTGAACCAAAGCTCCTTGCCGTACTCCGCCGCAAGCTTTTTCGCCGCATCGGTAGACATACTCGTATAATGACTGCCGACAACATCGACCGCCGCCATAAGCTTTTCGTCCTCAAACATTCTGTCGGCAAAGCTCCATGTGCAGACCTCTTCACCGCCGACTATCTTAATTTTTGAATAATCATAAGGACAGTCTGTTTCGCTTTTCAAATGCTCTGAAAGGTACTTTGCCCATTCAAGATCGGCACCTCGCTCGTTGCGCACAACACTCACATAATCGAACTTCAAGCCGTATGTTTCATACGCCGCATCAAGCGTTTCCTTGTACCATTTGTAACGTGCGGCGTGAACATCATCAGCCTTTGTCACCCATAGCGGTTCGCTCCACCAGAGCATATCAAGCTCCAGATCGGGGTTTATCTTCTTTGCGTCAGCGGCGAGCTGATATCCTGCACCGCGCGTAACATCGGCTTTTTCGTCCTCATAACGCTTTACGCAGGGTTCGGTTCCCGATGATGAATTCACGTCCGAACCCATTTCAAGCTTCAGAAAATTCACACCGATGCCGTGCTTGCCGAATGTGTATTCGAGTATTTCATTGTATCTGTCCGGGTGTTCCGATTTATAGTCGAGCAGAAGCCGTGAGGAATTGTTTCCCGTGACCATTCCCACACCTCGAAAGCGCATATTTAAAGCCGTATTCGCATTTTTACCGTCAATAGAGAAGCTTGCTTTTTTCATAATTACGATCCTTTCTTCCCGTATATTTTCAGCTTTGAAAATCATTTCCATAAGAAGATGATACCATAAATACAGCAGTTATTCAATCGTAAATATTTATCTTACTCTTAAAATCTGAACATCACCTGATGCCGTGCATATTTCTGTAAAGGCTCGGCGAAACACCCTCATATCGGCGGAAAACTATCCCGAAATAGTTCGGGTCGGGGTATCCCGAGAGTTCACCTATTCGGGAAATGCTTTCGTCCGTGGCTTCAAGCAAAGACTTTGCGTGTGAAATGCGTTTGAGCGCAACATATTCCATAGGTCGGAGTCCGAAACGTGCCTTGAAAAGGCGGCAGAAATGCTGTTCCGAAATATTCGCCAGCGAAGCAAGCGCACCGAGCGTTATATCCTCGCTGAAATGTTCATTTATGTAGCGCACAGCGGATTCGGTCACGCTGTCGGCGGCAAGGTCATTTCCTCGCTTTTGGCAAAATATTTTCCGCATTTCGAGTATGTATTCATAGAGAAGTCGGGAGCATTTTTCGGGGTCGCTGTCGGGTTCTTTCGCCGCCGAAAGGAGCAAATTGAACATCGAGCGCACGGTCTCGTTCGCCGAATTTTCCGCAATGCCGTATTCGCCGAAGCCGAGCGTTTTCATAAGCTCGGAAAGATGTTCGCCTCTGAAAACGACCCAGTTCGTTGTAAAGACATCACCGTTCGGGTAATATTCGTGCGGAACGCCCTTTGCCGCATAAAGAATACTGCCCGTGTTCAGCGGAAAGCTTTTGCCGCCGATGCTGAACGTTCCCGCCCCTTCGCTGACGAAAAGAAACTGGTGCGAAGCAAGTCCGTTTTCACGGATAACGTGATATTCGGGTTCGGAAATTCCTATTCCCGAAACATAGAACGGCAGTTCGGTCTGCCTGCCGATGACTGGATAAATCGAGCAATACATTAATTTTCCCCCATACTTATCTTTAAAATATTGTCGAGCCAAATCTCGGTGCGGTCGGTGAAGATCATCTTCCGTTCGATCTCATCTATACGCCTAACAGAACCGCTGAAAAGCGTTATCGCACCGCCCTCTTTGAGCGCATCGGGAATGAAAAAGGTCACGGTCACTTCGGGGCGTTCGTCTATCCGCTCGGCGATGATGCGAAGCTTTTCATTCAGCTCGTTCTGCATCGTTTCGGTAAGCTCGGGCTTTTCGGAGGTAAGTCGGGCAGCTTCGTCAGTGCAGTCCTCAAAACCCGTCAGAGCAGCAAAAGGTGCAAACTGCGCCGCACGGCTTATCCTCGACATTAGCTGTCGGGCTGCCGATGTGTGGTGCGGCAGGTTGATTATATCGTCATATTTATGAGTTGCTTTTAGCGCAGACAAGACCTTTCCTCCCTTTGAAAAATTTACGCCTTGTGACCGCCGACCTGACCGTTCCGTTCGCGTGCGGTCGCTCCGTCCTCAAAGTTCATACCTCGCAGAACGGCGTTTTTCCCGTATTTTTTCTTTATTTCAAGCATAGAGAGCTGCATTGCTTTTTCACGGCGCAGGCGTTCCTTTTCGGCGGCTTTTTCACGTTCGAGCTTTTCTGTATCGGTGAAAAAATCAAGCTGAACGGCTTCTTCGGTTTCATCGGAGGTCTGCTTCTCGCTGACAATATGATTTGCCACAACATACATTCGCCGAACGGAGAGTGACGGGTCGGTTATGCGGTCGTAAAGCTCCGCAACTGCGTCCGTTATTATCCGTGACGAAGCCGTTCTGAACGGGAGATTTATCGTTCCGTGGGCAGGCTTCGGTATCTTCCTGCCGTAGCGGTCAACGGTGCTTTCGCCCTTGTAGCCGATGTTTTCCTTGTCATAGCCGATAGTGAGAACGATCTGATCGGTGACGAGCCGCTTGTCTACAAGGTCGAGCGAAAGCATATCAGCCATTTCACGGATAACGATGCGTGCCTTTGCAACGTTGTAGGCACATTGAAGAACTTGCCCCGTGCTCAGGCTGTTTGATTCGGGACGGTAGGATTTTATGTCCGCAATGGTGCAGGGTTCGTAACCCCAAGCGTGGTCGATGAGAAGCTCCGCATTTACGCCGAAAAGCTTGTAAAGGAAATTTTCTTCATTCGGGTCGAGCGAAGCACGGGCAATGTCCCCCATTGTGTGAAGTCCGCTTTTTTCAAGCTTGTCGGCATAGCCCTTTCCCACACGCCAGAAATCCGTGAGCGGTGTATGCGCCCACAGGAACCGCCGATAGTTCATCTCGTCAAGAGCGGCGATGCGAACGCCGTTTTTGTCGGCTTGGATATGCTTGGCAACGATGTCCATTGCAATTTTGCAAAGATAAAGATTCGTTCCGATGCCTGCGGTGGCGGTTATGCCCGTTTTGTCCATAACATCGTTGATAAGCATTGCCGCAAACTCACGGGGAGAAAGCTTGTAGGTGTCAAGATAAGCAGTCGCGTCGATGAAAACCTCGTCCACGGAATAGATATGAATGTCCTCGGGGGCGACGTATTTCAGATATATTTCATATATGTGAGTGCTGACCTCCATATATTTTGCCATCTGCGGAGGTGCAACGATGTAGTCAAGCTCGAGCGACGGGTCTTTGGCAAGCTCTTCGGCATAATAGGACTTGCCGCTGAAATTTCGGTTTGGCGCTTTGTATCGGCGCTCGTTGTTGACCTGCTTCACGCGTTCAATTACCTCAAAAAGACGCGCTCTGCCTGATATCCCGTGTGCTTTGAGCGAGGGCGAAACGGCAAGGCAGATAGTTTTTTCCGTTCGTGACGGGTCGGCGACAACAAGATTCACGCCGAGCGGATCAAGTCCTCGCCCGACACATTCAACCGAAGCATAAAATGATTTTAAGTCTATTGCAATATATATCCGATCATGCTGTTCCATACTCTCACTCCCTTTGTTCTATATTATAGCATATATGTTCGATTTTTGCAAGAACCTTTGTTCGATTTTTAAAAATATTTTTTGTCTTGGCTTGTATTTTTTTGAAGAAATGCTTGATTTTTTGACGAAAATTTACTATAATTATGAAAACAATATTTCAACAATTATTTTTTGAGGGGTAACAAAATGAAAATTCATAAAGTAAGCTCGTTTCTGCTTGCTGTTTCGCTTTTATTTGCTTCGGGCTGTTCAAAGGTCGAAGAAGCAATTCCTGTCGAGGCTACTATCCGTACCGATATAGTATCGGAAGAAACAACTGCCGAAACGACTGTTGAAACTACCGAAACAACGACCGCCGAAACCGTGCATGAGCCGCAGTTGACTTCGCATATACACATTGCGGCGGCAGGGGACAACCTTATCCACAGCAGTCTTTATGAGCAGGCGGCGCGCCGTGCTAATGGGGACGGCTACGACTTCGCTTATGAATATGACAACGTTGACGATCATATCGAAAGTGCCGATATTGCGATACTCAATCAGGAAACGCTTATCTGCAACGATATGTTCAAGCCATCGACCTATCCGTGCTTCAACAGCCCGAAAGCACTCGGAGATCATATGATAAATATTGGTTTCGATGTTTTCACAATGGCGAACAATCACGTTCTTGATAAGGGCGAAAGCGGACTTTCAGCCTGCCTTGACTATTGGGATTCACGCCCGGAGGCTGTCGTCCTCGGCGCATACCGCAATGCGGAGGACAAGGAAAATATCCGAACGCTCACCGAGCAGGGCGTGACGTTCTCGTTTCTTTCCTATACGGAGAGTACGAACGGTCTGAAGCTGCCTGCAGGTTCGGAGCTTGTCATAGGCAATGCGAACGATGTTGACGGCATGGTGAGCGACATAAAAAAAGCAAAAGAGATATCCGACCTTTGCATAGTTTCGCTTCACTGGGGCGTTGAGGATTCGAGTATTATTTCCGATATCCAGCGAAGCACGGCGAAAAAGCTTGCCGATGCCGGCGCGGATGTTATAATCGGAACTCATCCGCACGTTCTGCGTGATATCGAGTGGATAGAGCGTGAGGACGGCGGAAAAATGCTCTGTGCATATTCGCTCGGCAATTTCGTTTCGGCACAGTCAAAGCCGAGAAATCTCATCGGCGGTGTGCTTGACTTCTACGTTGACCGATATGATGACGGTGAGCCGTACATAACCGATGTTTTGCTTCTTCCGACAATACAGCATTACGATGCAAGATATTCCGACAACCGAGTTTATTTTTATTCGCAGTACAGTGATGCGCTTGCAAAAAGTCACGGTATAAACTCTTCGTACCGCTTTGATATGGACTATATCGACAGCGTTATCAACGAAACTGTTTCACCCGATTTTTTAGGTGAAAATAAAACGGAATAACACAAACAGCCGCAGACAAAAATGCCTGCGGCTGTTGCTTTTCATTCGGAAAGATCAGAACAACTGACCGGGAAGCTTAAGCTTTTCCTTTGGCGGAAAAAGCCTGTCGAACTCTTCTGTTTCGATCTCATCAACGAAATAACCCTGCGGCGGAGCGTAAACGCCCGTTATGCCGTCAAGATAACCCGTTTTAAGCTCTTTGCAGAGGAAGAACGAATCGTCCGCACCCTCGGGCAGACCGTGATAGCGGATACCGAACTCTCTTGCATAAGTGAAGCCGCTCTTGCCGTAAAAGCCGATGTTTCCCTCGAAGCAGAGCGCACCCGCGCCGAGTTCAGCCGCCTTTTCAAGCGAGTAGTCGAGCAGCTTTTTGCCGTAGCCCTTGCGCTCGAATTCGGGCGAAATGCATATCGGACCCATTGTCATTATCGGGATATTCCTGCCGTCATCTGCGGTGATGAACGCCCTCATAAACATATTCTGACCGATGAGCTTTCCGTCCTTTTCCATAACAAAGTCAAGCTCATGAACGAAAGCAGGGTCGTTTCGCAGCTGATGAAGCACATAATGCTCTGTACAGCCGGGGCGGTAGACGTTCCAGAATGATTCTCTTACAAGGTTCTCGACCTCACGGTGTTCGTTGTTGTTTTCCAAGCGAATGATATAGTCATTTTTATTCATTGTTTAATCCTCCTGATGATCGTTGACTGCGGTTCTGGGAGGTTTGGCGGAAAATGTATTAGTCAAACCTCCGTCAGCCTAATACTATTTCCAAGGTGTTGTTTTTCTTCAAACAGCGCTCTCCTTTAATTAAATATGAATATATAGATCAAGCCTTTCGGCAGGATCGGCGATAGAAATTTAGAAGGTCAAAGCAGTTGTTTTTACTTCGATTTTTTTCTTTATTTTATTGGTGTTTAGTATTGCACATAAATTTCTTGACATACGACAGTATGCCTGCGAAATTTCTATACGATCTGACGAAAAATCTGACTGCGCATCTGAGGCACTATGGTTTCTAAAGTTGACCTAATGTATGTTTTCCTTTAAATTATACGCTTGCGTTTATACTTTGTCAATGATTTTTTCGGAATTAAAGCACTGCATTAAAGCGGCATTTGTGAGCATTGTTTAAAGCAATGATAAACTTTTTCCGCATTATGCCGAAGTGTGTGCTGTTTTGTTGACTAACAGCGTGATTATGAAGTATAATTGTATCATAAGAACGGCAAAATCAGAGGGAGAATTTCTGCCGAAAAATAAGGAGTGAAAACAATGTTTGAAAAACTTTTCAAACTGAAAGAAAACAACACCACGGTCAAAACAGAGATCGCGGCAGGCGTTACGACCTTTGTAACAATGGCGTATATCCTTGCGGTCAACCCGAACATTCTGTCAGCAGCAGGAATGGACAGCACGGCTGTATTGCTTGCGACCTGCCTTGCATCGTTCCTCGGAACGCTTATTATGGCGTTCGCGGCTAATCTTCCGTTTGCGCTTTCGGCAGGAATGGGTCTTAACGCTTACTTTGCATACACTGTCTGCGGAATTATGGGTTATCCGTGGCAGGTCGCATTGCTCGCGGTATTTATCGAGGGCGTTATCTTCATCGTGCTTTCGCTTACGAAAGTCCGTGAAAGCATTTTCAACTGTATCCCATTGCAGTTAAAACGTGCGGTATCGGTCGGTATCGGTCTTTTTATCGCATTCATCGGCTTGCAGAACGCAGGACTTTCCGTTGATTCGGCAACGCTCGTATCGCTCATTGATTTCCGTGAGAATTTCACGACTTCGGGCATATGCGCACTGCTTTCCGTTATTGGTCTGATGATAACAGCTGTGCTTTATATCAAAAAAGTCAAGGGTTCAATACTTATCGGCGTTTTCGGAACTTGGATACTCGGAATGATATGCCAGCTTATCGGCATTTACATTCCCGACGGCGTAAGCTTTTTCTCGCTGTTCCCGACATTTGCAATGACCGATTTCTCCAAGCTCGGAGAAACATTCGGACAGTGCTTTAATGTTGATTTCAGCTCGGTCGGCATTTTCAACTTCATCGCAGTTATTTTCTCGTTCCTCTTCGTTGACCTTTTCGATACGCTCGGAACGATAATCGGCGTAAGTACAAAGGCAAATATGCTCGACAAGGACGGCAAGCTCCCTGCAATAAAGCCCGCACTTATGGCTGATGCAGTTGCAACTTCCGCAGGCGCAGTTCTCGGAACTTCCACAACTACCACTTTCGTTGAATCCTCGGCAGGCGTTGCCGCAGGCGGCAGAACGGGTCTGACAGCCTTGACAACATCGGTGCTTTTCCTGCTTTCGATGTTCCTCGCACCGATTTTTATTGCCATTCCGTCCTTTGCGACCGCTCCTGCACTTATCATCGTAGGATTCCTTATGTTCTCCACAATTACAGAGATAAAAATGGACGAAACGAACTACACAGCGGCTATCCCCGCATACCTCTGTATCCTTGCAATGCCGCTTTTCTACAGCATTTCCGAGGGTATCGCGATCGGTATCATCTCTTATGTTGTCATAAACCTCGTCTGCGGCAAAGCAAAGCAGATAAATCCGCTTATGTATGTGCTTGCGGTATTGTTCGTGCTGAAATACGTATTCCTTTAATGTCAGGGAGGTAATGAATTGGAAGAACTTAAAAAATATATAACGAATATCCCCGATTTCCCTGCAAAGGGTATAATTTTCCGCGATGTTACGTCACTTTTGCAGAGCGGAGAGGGCTTCTCGGCGGCTGTAGATGAAATGCTGAAACAGCTTGACGATATCGGGTTTGACGCTGTTCTCGGACTTGAAGCAAGAGGCTTTCTGTTCGGCGCACCCGTTGCTTATGCGAAGAAAAAGAGCTTTGTTCCTGTTCGTAAAAAGGGAAAGCTCCCAAGAGCGACGGCTTCCGCAGAGTATGAACTCGAATACGGAAAAGCCGAGGTCGAGATCCACACCGACTCGCTGAAAAAAGGCGATAAAGTCGTTATCATCGATGATCTTATCGCAACGGGCGGAACTCTTGAAGCGGCGGCAAAACTTGTTGAACAGCTCGGCGCAGAGGTCGTAAGGATAGTTTGCCTTATCGAGCTTACCGACTTAAAGGGCAGGGAAAAACTCAAAAAATACGATGTACGTTCTATTGTTACTTACGAAGGCGAGTAATAATAAAAGTGTTTCCGAGGTCAAGACTTCGGAAACACTTTTTTATTTAGAACCTGTCTTCATAAGAAATGTGTGCGCATATGCTTGTGAAGACGGGTTCTTAGTATCAAAGCCGTCACATCGTATGACTATGCCGAATACAGCTCGGTGAATTACGCACCTGCGCCGCTCGAAGATATATACGATTTCTACTCATAACATAAAGAACAGCCGAATCTTTCGGTTTGAAAGGTTCGGCTTGGTTTTTAACCGAGATATTTCCTGATATATGTATTGAATTCATCGGTGACATTTCCGTCGGCATCACAGTGTTCGATATATGAAAATGTCGGATATTTTTCCGAAACTTTTATCAAAAGCGAGAGTATCTCATTGCTTGTGCTTTCGTCGATAGGCTCACCGTTGAGTGTTGCGTCGCCGTAGTAATTTTCGACATTTGCAAGTTCATCATCGGGGACGACTTCGGGGTACTGTTCGCGCAGGTAGCTGTACCGTGCTGACGGAGAACCGCTGTCCTTGTCAAATACATAGATATACCATTCCTCATATCCCGCCGCGCCGAGATTATAGCAGAATTGTTCGCGGTTCAGGATAGTATGCGTACTGCCGTCGGTGCAGATATCCCAAGTACCGCCGTGGTCGGAAACGGTGTCGATGCTTGTTGTTTTCAGTTCACCGTTTTCCCAGCTCGCAATATCAGTCAGTCCGAACGGATTTATGCCGACTATCATTTCGGCGTTTCCGTCCGCATTGAGATCGTCAAAGACAACGCCGTACACATTCTCCTCATTTTCGAGCAGGTCTTTGAAAGCCGACTTTGCATTATCGGGAACAGATGCGCTTGTTTCCGAAAGCGGTGCAGGTTCAGCATCGAGCAGGGTGTTAAGATACGCTGTAAGTTCGGTTTCAGGAGTTTGGAAAACTTCTGCGGCAGTTTCCTCCGCAGTTGTTTCTTCGGAAACTGTTTCTTCCGCAGTTGTTTCAACGGTGGTTTCCGTTGTTTCGGCAGTGGTTTCTTCCGTCACAACTTCAACGGGTCTTTCTTCGTTTGTGAGCGGCAGTGTAGCGACCTGATCGTTTCCTCCCGTGCAGGCTGTGAACAAAATTGACGCACAGATGACCGCTGTAAGCTTTGATCTCATATAACTACTTCCTTTTTTTAGAATATATTGAAATTTTAGCATATTTTTTGACACATTTCAAGGTGGCTTTTAATTTTTTTCGGAAAAACTATTGCAATTTTATAAAAAATATTGTACAATAAATGTAATATAATGTTCATAAAACTTGTAAGGAAAGGGGGATATGTACTTTTTCGCAAAGTACATTACTTATAGATGAAAATAAAGTGCAGCTACTGCGGTTCGCTCATAAGTGATACCGATGAGGTCTGCCCCAACTGCGGTGCGCAGAATGAGGGAGTTGCGAGGACTGCGGACGGCGTTCCGAAAACGATCGGGGAGCTGAAAAGCTTTTGCGCATCGCATAATATGCCGCTTGAAAAGATGCGTTTCTTTATCGGCGAGGATTACAAAGAGCCTAAAGCTTTCGGCATTTTTAAAGATGAAAAAGGCGACTTTGTTGTTTACAAGAACAAGGCTGACGGTACACGTGCGATACGATATCAGGGCAAGGACGAGGCTTATGCCGTAAATGAGATATATCAGAAGCTCAAGTCTGAGGTGCTTCTTCGGAAAGAAAAAAACAGCGGGAGTAATGAAGTAACTTCTCCATCGCCGAAACCGAGAAAAAAGAAGCCGGATTTCTCCTGGCTGATAGAGCTTCTGATCGTGGTTCTTGTCGTTGGCGGAGCAGTATTTATCGCTTTGAACGACCACTCTCCGAGCAGCGGATATTATACATACGATGATTCATACTATTATTATGACAACAGCAGCTGGTATTATTATGATCCTTACGGCGGCTGGTCACACGCATACAATGTTGACAGCGAGCTGTCGAATAATTCGAGCAGCTATTATGACGGCAAGGATTATTCTTCCGGCTACGGCGCAAGCGACTTTTCCGACAGCCAGTATTATAACAGCAGCAACTCCTGGGATGATGATTGGGACAGCAACGACTGGGACAGCTATGATTATGACAGTTGGGATGCAGGCGATTCCGACTGGGACAGCGATTGGTAAAAAACACAGCCGCACACCTTTGGTTTTGGTGTGCGGCTGATTTTTATTTTTCTGCATCGTTCAGCTCTTTCTGAGGAAAAATTTTCTTCGAGAAAAAGCATACTGCGATACCTATAAGTGTTCCTATTACCGCCCCTGCAAGAACATCGGTCGGAAAATGAACATACAGGTACAGTCTTGAAAATGCGATAACAGCAGCAAGAATGTATGCAGCGATCCCGAACTTCTTATTTGCATGAAGTATGATAGCCGCTGCCGCAAATGATGCCATAGTGTGTCCCGAGGGAAAAGAGTAGTCTTTCGGCACTGCTATGAGAAGCTCGATAGTATCGTTTATCCAGCAGGGTCTTTGACGTGCGATGAGATTTTTCAGCAGAAAATTTCCGACAAGAGCACAGCCGACAAGTCCTGCGGCGAGTTCAAGTCCGTTTCGTCGGTATTTTCGGCTTACGACCATCGCTGCGGCAATGAATATCCATATAAATCCGACATTTCCAACGGCGGTCAGCTTTGGCATAACAAAATCGAAAAAGCCATTTGAGAGCTTTTCCCGAATAAAGTCAAGTATCCTGAAATCAATTTCCGTCATAAAAAATCCTTTCCGATCATATAACAAGAAGAAGCGTTCCAACGGTTATGAGCACAAGTCCGAGGAGCGATTTTTTCGTGAGCTTTTCTTTCAGCACGATACAGGAAAAAGCGACCGTGACAAGAATACTCAGCTTGTCTGTCGGCACAACGATGCTTGCCTGACCGTCCTGCAAAGCTTTGTAGTAGCAGAGCCACGAAAGTCCCGTTGTAAGTCCCGAAAGGCAGATAAAAAGCATACTCTTTCGGTCTATCTTTTTCAGCTCGCCCTGCTTTTTCGTGACAAAGACCATTACCCACGCCATTATGAGAACGACTATCGTTCGTATCGCCGTGCCGAGGTTGGAGGGAACGCCGCTTATGCCTATTTTGCCGAGGATAGAGGTAAGGCTTGCGAACACTGCGGAGAGTACGGCATAGAAAAGCCAGCCATTGCCTGTGGTCTGTTTATCGGTTTCCTTTTTCTCTATCATAAGATAAGTGCCTGCGCCGATGAGGATAATGCAGACTATTTTCAGCAGACTGAGTTCTTCACCGAGAATGATGAACGCAAGCAGCATCGTGAGGACGGTACTTGATTTGTCAACGGGAGTGACCTTGTTCACGTCACCGATCCGGAGCGCTTTGAAGTAGCAGAGCCAGCTTCCGCCCGTTGCAAGTCCCGAAAGTATGAGGAATGCAAGCGTCTTGCCCGAAATATCGTTAATTTCGCCGAATTGTCCCGTGACAAATACCATTATCCACGAGAAAAAGAGAATGATTATGGTTCGTACAGCCGTTGCGGCAGTAGAATCAGTGTTTTTGATGCCTATTTTTGCAAGGATAGAAGTCACGCCTGCAAAAAAGGCAGAGCCGAATGCGAATGCTATCCACATTGATGATCACCTTTATGAAAGATGCAGCATATTGATAAGGAATATCCAGCTTGTGCCGTAGTAAACAACGACTGCAACAAGGTCGTTGAGGGTGGTTATCATCGGACCTGAAGCAACAGCCGGGTCTATCTTTATCTTCTTGAAGAAAAGCGGCATGAGCGTTCCGACTGCGCTGGATACGATCATCGCAAGTATGAGCGAAATGCCGATACAGCCCGACATTGCGAAAGAATACATAAGGTCTTTGCCCTTGAAAAGGAAGATGTAAAGACCGACTGCGGCAAACGAAAGCACTCCGATCAGCAGACCGTTGAGCAGCCCGACACGCATTTCTTTCGATACAAGCTGAAGCTTCTGCCTGAATGAAAGCTGTCCGTCCGTAAGAACACGGATAGTCACCGCAAGGGACTGTGTGCCGACGTTGCCTGCCATATCAAGGATAAGCGACTGGAACGCAACGATCAGCGTGAGCTGTGCGACAACCTTCTCAAATGCGCCCACAACGGTCGAAACCAGCATTCCGAGCGCAAGCAGTATCAGCAGCCACGGCAGACGTTTTTTTATACTCTGTCCGATAGGTTCGTTGAGATCTTCTTCGGCGGTAAGACCTGCAAGCTTTGCGTAATCCTCGCCCATTTCATCGTCTGCGGCTTCGATGATGTTCTGTGCAGTGATAACACCGAGCAGACGGTTTGAATCGTCCAGAACGGGTATGATATATTCCGAGTAATCTTTCAGCTTTTCGATACAGTCGGAGGTCTGCTCGGTCGCATATACATAGGGAAATGAGGTAGCGACAAGTCCGCTCAGTTCGTCCTCGTTTCTTGCTGTGATAAGATCTTTTAAATCAATAGCGCCGCTGAAAACATTGTTTTCGTCAACAACGAACAGCGTTGAGATATTGTCATTTTCCTTTGCCTGACTGATGAGAGCGGTCATTGCCTGTTTTACCGACATATCGTCTTTGATGATTATGCAGTTGGTAGTCATTCGGCTGCCTATTTCCTCATCGTCAAAGGAGGCGATGAGTTTCAGCTCATTCCTGATATCGGGGTCTACCGTATCGATGATAAGACTGCGCTTGTCCTTGTCGGTTTCGGAAAGAATATTCACGGCAGTATCTGTATCAAGCTCGGATATAAGAGCAGCCGCTTTGCGGATATCCATTTCGTTGAGATAAGTTCCTGCATCTTTTTCATCGAGATGCTCAAAAATATCGCCGAGCATTTTCTCGCTGCAGATGCGGTAGAACTTTTTTCTGTCCTGAACGGTAAGGCTGCTGATAACGTCCGCAATGTCGCTGCCGTGATAATCGTTCAGACGGTTCATCATTGCTTTGGGCGAATCGTTGCCTGTGATTATTGCCGTTATTTCGTCAAAATGCGGACTTTTTGCAGCTTCGTTCTCGGTAGCTTTTACAATAGTGTTTTCTGTGTTCTTCATTGGAATGTCCTCCGTTTCTTTTTATGTGTGGGACATCGGGGTATAAAAATCCCGTATATGACAGTCAGTACAGGCCATATACGGGCAGATATCATTATTTACAGCGAATAAAATGGCAGCGTGAAGCGAGCCGTATCGGCTGTATGAAAATATCCGTATGATCGCCCGTTTGACCCGCAGCTATCGCCGTTTGCCACTTTATTCACCTCCGAATTAATGTTTTCGAAATTTTGCAAAATAATTATATCACTAAAGAAGTTTTTTGTCAATTAAAATGTATGTTAAATAGTATTTGAAGCTTTTTGACCGTTTAAAGAGTGTAAAAAATGATTTTGCGGAAAGACGTGCCGAAAAAGACGATAATTCCGTCTGTTGTATCTGTCGGATAAAAATTTTATTGGCATAAATTTAATGAAAATGAGCGTTTGTGGTGCTTTAATAACTTTTGATGCTATGGAAATAATGTTTACGGTATGCGAAATGTATAGTTTGATACAAAATTGTGCAATATATATTGTTATAATGCACAATGAAAACAGTTTGTGCTTATACAAATGTACAAAAATAAAACTTTTTGAATGTTTTTGACTGAAAACTATTGATTTTTAAATTGTATTGTGTTATTATCATAGCAGAAACAATCATAAACGTTTAAATACATTCAAAAAGAAGGTGCTGAAAATGCTTACGGAAGAAAGACACGCTTTTATATTGGAGCAGGTAAAGCGCAGCGGCAGCGTCACAATGACGGAGCTTTGCGAGCAGCTCGGAGCGTCCGAATCGACCGTCAGACGTGACCTTACGCAGCTTGACGAAAAAGGTCTGCTGAAAAAGGTACACGGCGGTGCGATAGCCGCTGATGACCGCTCGTTCAGTATGGTGGAAAATGACGTTGAATCAAAATCAAAGCTTTTCACCAAGGAAAAAACGGCGATAGCGAGATATGCGGCTTCGCTCATCGATGACGGCGATTTGGTTTTCATCGATGCAGGAACGACCACCGAAAAGATGATAGATTTTCTCCCTGACAAGAGCGTGATATTCGTGACAAATGCGTTCGTACACGCAAAAAAGCTTGCCCAGAGAGGATTCAAGGTATATATCCCTGCAGGCGAGATAAAGGTCACGACCGAGGCTATCGTCGGAGCGGAATGTGTCAGCAGTCTGCAAAGCTACAACTTTACAAAATGCTTCATTGGTGCGAATGGGATATCACTTTCATCGGGCGTTACGACCCCAGACCGGAACGAAGCAAGCGTAAAGACAGCGGCAGTTCAGAACAGCCAGACAGTTTACATTCTTGCAGACCACTCCAAATTCGGTCAGGTTTCGGCAATAACGTTCACACAGCTTGGCAGAGTGAACATAATCACGGACAAGCTTCAGGATAAAAAATATCTTTCAAAGGCAAATATCAAGGAGGTAATGTGACATGGTTTATACAGTAACTTTCAACCCTGCTATCGACTATGTTGTTCATACGGGCGAAATGAAGCTCGGCGCAACGAACCGTTCAGAAAAGGAAGAAATGTACTTCGGCGGAAAGGGCATCAATGTTTCGATCGTGTTGAGAGAGCTTGGCATCGACTCAAAGGCACTCGGCTTCACGGCAGGCTTCACGGGCGAAGCAATAGAAAAAGGACTTTCCGAAATGGGCATCGATGCGGATTTCGTTCGCCTTAAAAACGGAAATTCGCGAATCAATGTGAAAATAAAATCGACCGAGGAAACCGAACTCAACGGTCAGGGTCCTGACATTGACGAAGCCGCTATCAACGCTCTTTTTGCAAAGCTGGACAAGCTTTCGGACGGCGACACGCTTATCCTCGCAGGAAGCATACCGTCCTCGCTCCCGTCCGATATCTATGAGAAAATTCTCGGAAGGCTCTCGGGCAGGAACATCAAAACCGTGGTCGATGCGACTAAGGACTTGCTCCTCAATGTGCTGAAATACAAGCCCTTCCTTGTAAAGCCGAACAATCACGAGCTTGGCGAAATGTTCGGAACTGAACTTAAAACGGACGAAGAGATCGAAAAGTACGCCCGCAAGCTGCAGGAAATGGGTGCGGTGAATGTGCTTATCTCAATGGCAGGCGATGGCGCGATGCTCATTGATGAATACGGAAAGATGCACCGCTGCGGAGTATGCAGGGGAACGGTCAGAAACTCCGTCGGCGCAGGCGATTCAATGGTCGCAGGCTTTACGGCAGGCTCACTCAAGGGCGATTACGAATACGCTCTGAAGCTTGGAACTGCGGCAGGCGGTGCGACAGCTTTCTCGGACGGACTTGCCGAAAAAGCAAAGATAGATGAACTTCTTAAAACGCTTTGAATGTTGACGTAAAACTGATGAAGAGGTAACAATGTCATTTAAAAAAATAGAACGTGGATTTAATGATCCATCAAAAGAAATTGATTATCTGAAAAAAATCGGATATAAGAATCCTATGGACTCTGAAATAGGTAAATATATCGGCTGGATGGTTGTGGATGAAGAGAATGATTCGTTTCTTATTCTTACAGGATCAACTAATCCGAACAGAGATAATGTGAATCTTTCCTATTATGTTCTGTGCGTCAAAGGAACTCCGATAACTCTTGTTATATCAACAGATCATAAGGGAAGTGCAGCAAAGTGTAATGCTGAATTCAACTGGATCATTAAGGCTATTGAGTATTCAGAACTTTTTAATCATGAAAGGGTTAAAAATGTTTCTGTAAGATTTGAATGCTAATTATTATATAAGGAGATGTAAAAAATGAAATATGATTACAGATACATAAGTACTGAACGCTGTCAGGAAATCAATAATATGAAAATACCCAGTCCATTGCCTCCTTATTATCCTGAATTTTTTGTAATGGAAAGTGAAGGAAAAAAGTATTTTTCAAGTGAAGATGAAAATTTAATATTTACAGCTGCATTTATTCCGATTCCCGCAGACAGAGAGTTTTACCAAGAGTATTACCTGCTTATAAAAGATAATGGATATTTCATTTTTAATTATAAAAGGCTCTCAAATGAAACTGTAAAAATTGATAATACTATATACGCTGATATAGTTATTGAAATATTACCTAATGATAAAATTGATAATTGCAATGAAAAAGATGAGGTTCTTCATATTATAAGTGAAATGATTAAAAAATCTAATGTATCACATTTTAATATTATTATTCGCGAGAAAATTTTATATAAAGGAAATAAAATAAAGTAATGGCAAAATTAAGTAAAGATGAGTGGATATCATTAGGTCACCTCTAAAAACCATAGTGCCTCAGATGCGCAGTCAGATTTTTCGTCAGATTGTATAAAAATTTCGCAGGCATACTGTCGTATGTCAAGAAATTTATGTGCAAGATGACGGAAAATCTGCAAGCAGATGAGGTGCTAAGGCTTTAGCCGGTGGTTTTTAGAGGTGACCTTAAGAATAAAAAATATTTTATAAGGAGAGAATAACTATGGTATCAAAGGTTGTAACGGTAGTAAATGCAGAGGGTATGCACATGCGTCCCGCAGGAATGATCGCAAAGGCAGCAAAGGAACACCCCGACAGCGAGATCGTCATGAAAGCCAACGGCAAGGAGATCAAGGCTAAGGCTGTAATGCAGATAATGGCAGCAGGCATCAAGAAAGGCACAGACGTTGAGCTGACCGTTTCGGGCGGCGATGAGCAGGCTGTACTTGATGAATTCGTAAAGATGTTCGAGGACGGTTTCGGCGAATAATTACGGGGTTCTCTAAAAGCCCGAACACGAGCAAATTCGTAGAAAATTTGCCGTGAGGGAGGCTTTTAGAGGTTCCCTTATGACACAAAAGCATCGGGCGGCGTGAACTGTCCTATGCTTCAACGGGAGGAGCTTATCTATGACAACTTTAAAGGGCAAGGGAGTTTACGGTGCTATCGCACTCGGACGTATTTCCGTTTTCACTCGCAGAGAAGCATCGGTCAAGAGAACTCACATCGAAGATATTGAAGCGGAAAAGGCAAGGCTTGAAAAGGCAAAGGAAAAAGCCACAGAGCAGCTCCGCACGATTTACGAAAAGGCGCTCAAGGAGGTCGGCGAAGCCAATGCGCAGATCTTTGAGATACATCAGATGATGATAGAGGACGAGGACTACAACGAGTCTATCGCAAGCATTATCGAAACGCAGTCCGTCAATGCCGAATATGCGGTCGCAGTAACGGCGGACAACTTCTCGGAAATGTTTGCTTCGATGGACGATGCATATATGCAGGCTCGTTCGGCTGATGTCAGGGATATTTCCAACCGTATCATAAGCTGTCTTTCGGACGGGGGAGGTTCGGACGCTGTTTCCGATGAAAAGGTCATAATCTGCGCTGACGACCTCGCACCGAGCGAAACCGTTCAGCTCGACAAGGATAAAGTTCTTGCATTTGTGACGGCTTTCGGCTCGTCCAATTCGCACACGGCTATCCTTGCAAGAAATATGAATATCCCTGCGGTCATAGGCGTTGGAACGGAGCTTCTTAACACTGTAAAGAGCGGAGTTTTTGCCGCTGTTGACGGCTACACGGGCGAAATTTTCATCGATCCCGATGAGGAGACCGTTGCAAGGCTCGAAAAGAAGCGCAAAGAGGACGAAGAGAAAAAGCATCTTCTGCAGGAACTCAAAGGCAAGGAAAATGTTACGCTTGACGGCAGAAAGATCAACATTTACGCCAACATCGGCAGCGTTGACAACATCGGTGCAGTTCTTGCGAATGATGCAGGCGGAATAGGCTTGTTCCGAAGCGAATTTCTCTACCTCGAAAGCAGCGATTACCCGACCGAGGAGCAGCAGTTCGCCGCTTACAAGCGTGTTATTGAAAGCATGGCAGGCAAAAAGGTCATAATCCGAACTCTTGACATCGGCGCAGACAAGCAGGTCGATTATTTCGGACTGGAAAAGGAAGAAAATCCTGCGCTCGGCTACCGTGCGATAAGAATTTGCCTTACCCGTCCCGAAATTTTCCGAACACAGCTTCGTGCGCTTTACAGAGCGTCGGCTTATGGCAATCTCGGCATAATGTTCCCGATGATAACGAGTGTTTCCGAGGTTGAAAAGATACTTGCAATGTGCGGCGAGGTCAGGGAACAGCTCAGAGCGGAGGGTGTTGAGGTCTCCGACAATGTGGAGCTTGGCATTATGATAGAGACCCCTGCGGCTGCGATAATAAGCGACAGGCTTGCGCCGATGGTAGACTTTTTCAGCGTCGGTACGAACGACCTCACGCAGTATACTCTCGCCTGCGACCGTCAGAACGCCAATATTGAGCAGTTCATCGACACTCACCACGAAGCTATTCTTCGTCTTATCGAAATGTCGGCTGAAAACGCTCACAAGCACGGCGCTTGGATAGGCATTTGCGGAGAGCTTGCGGCTGACACGAGCCTTACCGAAACATTCCTGCGAATGGGGATCGACGAGCTTTCCGTTTCGCCTACCTTCGTACTAAAAGTAAGGGACGCAGTAAGAAAATGCGACCTTTCAAAGTAATTTTATAAATTTTCCAACACCGTACAAAGCGAATTGCCTTGTGCGGTATTGGTGTTACTAAAACTAAACACCAATAAAATACAGGAAAAAATCTGCGCCGAAATCCTATATATGCGAGATTGTCGGCTTGATTTTTTCCAAATTTTAAATGGTGTTTAGTATAAAAACCTCCCTTACGGTTAATTTTCTGCGACTTTGCACATCTTCCGCGTTAAAAAAAGCGTACACCTTTCGCAAGCTGAAAGGTGTACGCTTTTGGTTTATTGACTTATCAGCCGCAGCAGTCATTCATCCGGTACTCTGCGTCATTTGCCTTTGCCGTTACTGCGTGAACTTCTTCCTCGGCGAAGTTTTCGCCCTCAGCGCTGTAGCTGTCGGGAACGCCGTCAAAGAATTTGAATGAGCGACCGATAAGTGCGTCAACATCTGTTTCAGGTTTGAGGATGCCGATATCGTGGAGGTCGTTCGCAACATTTGCGAGTGCGTCATAACCGCCCTGAACGCTTGGAATGTACTTGTAGCTTCTGAGTATCTCTGCGTTTGCGGAAGCATCACCGCTGACGTATTCGCCCTCGATCTGTATTTTTGCTGCTTCTTCGGGGTTAGCTGCAACGAAAGCCGAGCCTTTGAGAACTGCTCTTGTGAAAGCGGCTGCAATGTCGGGGTGCTTTTCGGCAAGCTCGGACGAAACGAAGCTTACGCAGCAGTATTCGCTCGCATAAGGCTCGGTCGAAGCTGTGTCGAGGAGAACTTTAAGACCATATTCATTTTCTGCGTTCGTTGCAACGGGATCAGGTGTGGAAATAGCGTCAACTGCACCGTTGATGAGTGCAACAGGCTGGTCGGTGGTGCTGTAAACGGCGAATGAAACCTCGCCCGAATCAGCGGAGATGTCAACGCCTGCGGCATTGAGCGCACACTTTGCTGTGATAGCCTCGGAGCTTGCGAGCGAGCTTACACCGATAGTTTTTCCTTTTAGATCGGCAATGCTTTCAATGCCCGAATCCGCACGTACAAGTATCTTTGTGCAGCCCGTGTGCATACCCGAGGTGATGACCATGTTAAGTCCGTTTTCGATAGGCTGAATGAACTTTCCGACAAGTCCGAAGCCGCAGTCGATCATTCCCGAGCCGAGAGCTGCCTGAATATCCGAGCCGCCGAAGTCAACTCTTTCCCATTTTATGCCCTCTTCGTCAAAGTAGCCTTTTTCCATTGCGACCTGAAGAGGAGCGTGGCAGAGAGCACCCTGAACCTCGCCGATCTTGAGTACATATTCGTCATCGCTGCCGCTGTCTTTCTGCGAGCAGGCTGTAAAGGATAATGCGAGTGCCGCCGAAACGAGAAGTGCGGCGATTTTTCTGAATTTCATAATATTCCTCCGATTTAAATTGTATATTCAACGTCTTTTTCTCTTCCTGCGAAGTTGAGAATTTTGAGGATCTCATTTCGCAGACGGATAAATTCGGGGTTGTTTCTGTCACGGGGGCTCGAAAGGTGAACTTCGAGAACCTCCTCTATCTTAGCAGGGCGAGGGGACATAACAACTATCTTGTTCGAGAGATAAACGGCTTCGTCAACATCGTGAGTTACCATTACCATTGTCATATTCTGCTCAGCTTTTATGCGAAGAAGTTCGTCCTGCATATTCATTCGGGTGAAAGCGTCGAGCGCGCCGAGCGGCTCGTCAAGGAGCAGAGCCTTCGGGTGTCCGATGAGCGCCCTCGCAAGTGAGGCTCTCTGGCACATTCCTCCCGAAAGCTGATGCGGATAGGATTTTTCAAATCCGCTCAATCCGACAAGGTCAACGAACTCTTTAACGGAATCACGTTTTTCTTTGAAGATATGCCTTGCTTTAAGTCCGAACGAAATGTTGTCGTAAATATTCAGCCAAGGGAAAAGGTTCGGGTCCTGGAACACAAGTCCTCGGTCATAATTCGGTTTTGTTATCTTTTCACCGTCAAGGAAAACTGCGCCGTCCGTCGGAGTGTCAAGTCCTGCGAGCAGGCGGAGCATCGTTGATTTTCCGCAGCCTGACGGACCTATAAGGCAGACGAAGTCGCCCTGAGCTATCTTTAAGTCAACGCCGTTGAGAGCGTGAACGATCTCGCCGTCGGGACGCTTGAAATCCTTTTTAACGCCCTTGAATTCAATTGCTCCTACCATTTGATAACTCCCTTCTGCCAGAGCAGTACCTTATCCCTTACCTTGAAAAGAATGGTTATAACAAGGTAGAAAAGCACCGCGATAACGATAAGTCCTGCGTAAACATTGGCATAGCACATCATTTCTTTCTGCCAGTTGACGTACCAGCCCATACCGTACTTTGCGCCGATCATTTCAGCTGTCATAAGCGTTACGAACGATGAGCAGATACCGTTGAAAAGTCCGAGGAAGATGCTTGGCATTGCCGCAGGAACGCCGACCTTGAAAATTTTCCAAAAGTGGTTTGCGCCGAGCGTTGATGCAACTTCAAAGTAGGAATTTTTTACGTTTGAAATGCCGCTCGAGGTGAGAACGACTGTCGGGAACCATACCGAAATGCCGATGATGAATGCACTTGCGGCTCTTGCCGTCGGGAAAACGAGAAGAAAGATCGGTATCCAAGCGGTCGAGGGGATAGGTCCGAGGATACGCACGAGCGGATTTATCCAGTAGCTGAGAGTGCTGCTGAAGCCGATGCCTACTCCCATAAGGAAGCCCACGATAAGTCCTCCGAAAACGCCTGCCAGAAGTATTCCCGAGGAGTAGCCGACACACTTTAGGATAAGCTCGCTGTCCTCGAAAAGCGTTCCGAAAACACGGTCAAGCGACGGAAAATAAAGTGTCGGGAGCAGTGCGGTCTTGACAGTTACGATGTTGAGTATATTCAGCGCAAGGAAAACTCCTGCGAGGAAAGGCGCTCTGTAAAAAAGCATATCCTTGTCGGACTTTTCTCCCTTTCTGAAATGATTTGCGAGCGCCGCAATGAAATATACGGCGGTAACTGCGATTATGAGCCACGCAAAGTAAGGGTGCTTTGCGGCTTGGTGTTTAGATGAATCGGGGACAGCGACAGCAACTATCTCTGCGGCTGCGGCGGAAAGAAGAAGTATCCCCGAACGGAACAAGGTCTTTTTCATTGGTCTGTCCTTTCGTTTTTTATTTTATATTGCCGACCTTGCTGCCGCCGAAATCGGGTTCTTCGCCAACGGGAGCGAGCAGAAGCTTTTTATAGTAAGCTCTCGCCTGATAAAGTGCGCCGACGGGGTTGTGAGCAAGAACACGGTCTTTCGTGACGAGGGTAGTCGTGATGCCGTTTGCGTATTTGTAGAAAAGACTGTCGTGACCGACGCAAAGTCCGACTACAACGTTGAGGTCGGTCTTTTGCTTGTTGAGGAGCTTTGCCTGCATGATAGGGTTGCACATTACCTTGCCCGTTACGCAGGTGTATTCCTCAGCAACACCGATGTCGGTCTTGTTCACCGAGCCGACCTTACAGCCGATGCCATAAACTTCAAAACCGTTGAGCTTCAGGATCCTTGCGAAGATTCGGCTTTCCTCGATAAGACCAACGCAGGTCGCAATGCCGATCTTCTTTGCGCCTATCTTGTGTGCGAACTCGATTATCTCTTCTACTCGGGTGTATTTTCCGTAGAAACCGCCCTCGACCTCGGCTGAGGCGATAGCTATTTTGCGGTTCGTGCGGTTCTTTATGTAGAGGTCTGTGACTTCGTTTATCTCCTCCTCGGTGAGAGCCGCTGTCGGGCAGAACTCGGGGTAATTGCCGTTTCTTTTAAGGCAGTTGAGAACGCCGCAGTCCGTGCAGCTGTGGGAGCAGGTCGGGATTTTTTCGTCAGACATAATTTTTCTCCTTTTCAATAAAAAAAGCGCAGCATTTCATCATTGCTGCGCATAATTCCACAATATGTTCATCGGACGGAGCGTCACATTCGGAATACAAAGGCGCAGGGCGTTTTTTTATCCATACAGTTCATATAGCTTCTACAGCACATCATATTTAAGCAAAGCATCTGCGTTTTCTCCTTTATACAAGTACTCCTATATAACATATTAACTTTATATGTTTTGTAGGTATGGCTTTATTATAGCATATAATTCCGATTTGTCAAGAATTTTTTAGGAAAAATATTTGGGTAAAATGACTTTTTGTTTAAATCATACAAAATATAAGTGAAATAGTAGGCATTTATATTGAATGTTTATGCGAAGTGGAATTTTTCAAAATTTTAAATGGTGTTTTGTATAAAAAGTTGATTTTCTGCCAAAAATGCTGTATAATTGTACCCATAAAAAGAAGAAACTCCCGTTGTGATATTCTATATGGGAGCTGAAATAAAGGGGTACTGATATGACAAAGCCGGAAAAGATACTGCCTTTCGCACTTGCTGTTCTGACGGTAATGGTTATGACGGCTGCGGCGGAGCTTTCGGGCGAAAAGGAGATACTTTTTCCCGAGATAGCGGCTATAGCGGCAGGTGCGCTCATCGCACCGAAATTCGCTTGGAAAACAAGCAAGCTGCGGCTGTTTGTGCTGATATGCATAGGCTCGGTGATGGGACTGCTCATATCGATGTTCGTTCCGTTTACGCTCGGGGTAAAGCTTTGTATTGCGTTTCTGGCGGCTTCACTGCTGTTCCGGTTTTCGGGAACGACCTTTGCACCCGTTATTTCGTCCGTTATTCTGCCCGTTATGCTCGGGACGGATTCGGCGATATATCCGATAGCGGCGGCTGTGCTGACGCTTCTTATACTTATGGAAAGACTGCTTATTGAGAAGCTTGGGGTAACCGAAAAATCGGAGTTTTCGCCCGAACCGATGCCCGATAAAAATGCCATTATCCTGCTTGCGGCAAGGTGGCTCATCGGCAGCATTGCGATAGTTCCGGCTGTCGGAAACGGGTTCGGATTTGCCGCTGCACCTCCGCTGCTTGTAGCGTTCACCGAGTTTTGCCAAAAGGATTCTGCGGCGAGGAAAAGACCCGCTGCAATAACGCTTCTGATAGTCGTCTGTGCGCTTGTCGGGGCAGTGTGCAGGTTCGTTTTTACGCTGCTCGGGTGGAAAATGTTTATTGCGGCAGGGGTGGCGATGCTCGTTGTCTGCATAATTATGAAGTCGGTGAAGCTGTTCGTTCCGCCTGCTGCTGCGCTGTCCGTGCTGGCGTTTCTCATACCCGAAGAAGCGGTCGTTACATACCCTTTGCAGATAGCGGCAGGAACGTTATTTTTCGTTTCAGCGGGAAGAATTATCGGGAAAATATCCGAGCTACGAACGTCTGAAAGCTGACGGCGTCATTCCCTCATAACGCTTGAAAAGCTTGCAGAAATAGCTTGCTGTGCAGAAGCCGACTTCCTCGGAAATGTCCTCGATGCCTTTGTTCGTGCTGACAAGAAGCTCCTTTGCGGCTTGTATTCGGCGTTTTGCGATGTATTCCATCGGACGTGAAGCCAAAGTATTCTTGAAAAGCAGGCAGAGATACTGTTTTGACACGCCCGAAACAGCGCAGAGATCGTCCATAGTTATTTCCGATGCGAAGTTGAAATTGATATAGTCAACGACTTTCATAAGTGCGGAATTAGGTGCGCCCGAAGCCGTTTCTGATGATATCAGACGATAGAACTCAATAAGAAAATCGTACAAGAAGCCCGATGCGCGGTAGTTCCCGAAAACGGAATCCGCACGGAGGGCTTCGTGCATTTTTCGGAAGGTATGTTCAAGCATTTTCGTTTCGGAAAGAGGGAAGATGCTCGGCTCTGTCAGTCCGAAATGCCGCAGGATACCGTCCGAAGCATACCCCGAGGGAACTATCCAATGTATGTCCCAGATATCCTCGTTCGGAAAGTATTCGTGCGGATAAAATGCAGGCAGGAACAAGGCTGTGTTGGGTGGGATAATGTGAGTTTCACCGTCAATGAGCAGAGTTCCGCTGCCCTTTGTGCAGTAGAGTATCTGCGGATTAGAAAAACCCTCCGTTCGGACGATATGATCCTGACAGTGCTGCTGACCCATATTCAGAAGAAAAAGCGGAAGCTCCTTTTCGCCCCGCAGGATAGGATAGTCACAGAAGAACAAAATATTTTTCCTCCATATTCATATTGTTATATTTTTATAATATCATCTATTGACGGCAAAGTCAAGATGTGTTAAAATGTGTTCAACATCATACAATGAAAGGAACGGCTGAATATGAATATTGAACAGATTTCCGCAAAAGGCTCACCCAAAAGCAGAATGATATACCATGAAGACCCACAGCATCTCCACATCGGAACGCTTGAAAAACACTGCTATTTTATCCCCTTTGCAAAGGCGCAGAACCCGTTTGAATTCAGGGAAAAGTCGGAGCGTTTCGAGCTTCTCAACGGCGAATGGAACTTCCGCTATTATGACAGCATCATCGATCTGGAGGATGATTTCGTTGACGTGCCATTTACGGAAACGATACCCGTTCCGTCAAACTGGCAGCTTCACGGCTATGACAAGCCGCAGTATACGAACGTCTGCTACCCGATACCGTTCGATCCGCCGTTCGTTCCCGATGATATCCCCGTCGGAGTTTACAGCCGAAGCTATCATTACAAATCGGACGGAATGAGAAAAATTCTCGTTTTTGAGGGCGCTGACAGCTGTATTTACCTCTATATCAACGGCGATTTTGCAGGCTACTCGCAGGTTTCGCACAGCACCTCGGAGTTTGATATGACCTCGCTTCTGCACGAGGGCGAAAACGTCATAACTGCGGCAGTGCTGAAATGGTGTGACGGAACATATCTTGAGGATCAGGACAAGTTCAGATTATCGGGAATTTTCCGTGATGTTTACGTTCTCTCCCGTCCCGAAAAGCGGCTTGAAAATTACGTTGTAAAAACCGAACTGTCGGACGATAATTCTTCGGCGAAGCTGATATTTACGCCTTACGGCTGTGACGTTGAAGCCGAGCTTTATGACGGCGAAAATAAGCTTTCGGAGTTCTCCGCAAAGGACGGCGAAACGGTAAGCATTGAAGTTGATGCTCCGAAGCTCTGGTCGGATGAAACGCCGAATCTTTATTCGCTGAAAATCACCGCAGACGAAGAAACGATAGGCGAAAAGGTCGGTTTCAGAAATGTCTGCGTTCGTGACGGCGTTATGAAAATAAACGGCAGGGCTGTAAAATTCCTCGGAGTGAACCGCCACGACAGCTATCCCGAAACGGGTTACTACGCTTCTTATGAGCAGATGAAAAAAGACATCGTTCTTATGAAAAAGCACAACATCAACGCCGTGAGAACATCGCATTATCCGAATTCACCGCTGTTTTATCAGCTTTGCGATGAGTACGGACTTTACGTCATCGACGAAGCGGATATGGAGTCGCACGGCTGTGTTGAGGTCTACAACGACTTTAAGTGGAGCGCCGAGAACAGCTATTGCGGAATCGCGATGATTGCCTGCGATGAGCGTTTCAGGACGGCAATATGCGACCGTGCGGAATCGCTTGTGAAGCGTGACATAAACCGCCCATGCGTTGTGTTCTGGTCGCTCGGCAATGAGAGCGGCTACGGCGAAAATATGCTCGCATCGGCAAAGCTTGTAAAGTCGCTCGATGATACAAGGCTCGTGCATTACGAAAGCACACACCGCCTTGACGAAACTCCGCTCGACATTCTTGACGTTGTTTCGGGAATGTACTGGGACATAAACGGAATGAAGGATTTCCTCGGAAATAAGGACGAACACCGCCCGTTCGTGCTTTGCGAATACTGCCACGCAATGGGAAACGGTCCCGGCGACCTTGAAGAATATCACGAAGCTTTCTATTCGAGCGAACGCTTTATCGGCGGCTTTGTGTGGGAATGGAGCGACCACGCTTGTATTCTCGGCACAACTGCTGACGGAAAGCCGAAGTACGGCTACGGCGGAGATTTCGGTGAAAAGCACAACGACGGAAACTTCTGTATGGACGCACTGACCTACCCCGACAGAACACCGCACACGGGTCTGCTCGAAGTGAAGCAGGTCTATCGTCCTGTCCGTGTTGAAAAGGGCGAAGCTGACGGAAAATTCATCTTTAAAAGCTATCTTGATTTTGCAAAGGCTGACGAGCTTTTCGACTGCTGCTATGAGATAACCTTTGACGGCGGCATTTCGGCATCGGGCAAGGTCGATTATGCACTTTCGCCAAGGGGAAAAGCTGAAATTTTCGTCCCCGAAGCCGCAGAAAAGCGCAGTGAAGAAAGCTATATCCGTTTTATCTTCACGGCAAAGGCTGATACACTTTACTGCGAAAAGGGATATGAAGTCTGCTTCGACCAGTTGAAGCTTTGTGACGAAAATAAGGCTTCGGAAAAGCCGAAAAGTTCCGCCGAAATAAGCGTTGAGGACGAAATTTTCTTTGTGCGGATCAGCGTTGGCGAGGTTTCATATCGCTTCAACAAGCGTCTGTCTGCGTTCGACTCGATAAGATCAAAGGGCAGGGAATTGCTCGAAAAACCGCTGTATTTCAACTTCTTCCGCGCGCCCGTTGACAATGACGTTATGAAAGCCGATTGGTACAGAGCGCACCTCAGCGACCACACGGTCAGAAACTACGGTGTAAATGTCGAAAAGACTGCCGACGGCGCAGAAATTTCGCTTCGCCAGTCGTTCGGCTGGAGTATTCATCAGCCGTTCGCATATATGGACGTGAAGTATCTCATTTCCGCAGACGGTCTTGACATAAGGTGCGAAGCGGAGTTCTCGAACAAGGTAACGTTCCTCCCACGCTTCGGAATAAGGCTTTTTATGCCGAGAGAATTCGACAGAGTTGACTATTTCGGCTATGGTCCGTACGAAAGCTACTGCGATAAGCACCGTGCCGACTACATCGGAGATTTCACGGCTTCGGTCGCAGAACTGCACGAGGACTATATTCGTCCGCAGGAAAACGGCTCGCACTTCGGCTGCAAATATATGCTCATTTCGGACGGAGAAACGAGCGTGAAATTCACTTCGGGCGAGAGCTTTTCGTTCAATGCTTCGGAATATACCGAGGAGGAGCTTGCGGAAAAGAAGCATAATTTTGAGCTTGAAAAGTGCGGAAGCACCGTTGTCTGCATCGACAGCCTGATGGCAGGTGTAGGCTCAAACGCCTGCGGTCCTGCACTTGCGGAGAAATACCGTCTGCCGCTGCCAAAAATTTCGGCAGCTTTCCATATTGAGGTTGAATAACTTTAGGGAACCTCTAAAAACCTCCCTCACGGCAAATTTTCTACGACTTTGCGCATCTTCCGTGTTAGCGAAACTTGAAATACATCAAGTATTTACTGCGTTTCGCTGCCTTGAAGCTGCGCAAAGTCCCAACGAAAATTTGCTCGTGTTCCGGTTTTTAGAGAACCCCTTTATAAAGAAACGGCAGCTGTCCAAGTTCGGGCAGCTGCCGTTTGCTATTTGTGTATAGTCGTTTTTTCGTTCGTCCGTTCGGAGATTATGTAGCGCGGACGATCCTTGACCTCCATATAAATTTTTCCGATATATTCACCGATAACGCCAAGGCTCACGAGCTGGATACCTCCGAGAAAGCAGACGATGCAGGTCACGCTCGCCCAGCCGTCAACGGTCGAGCCGATGCAGTGCATAACGAACGCCCATATCGTTCCGATGAAGCTTATGACCGAGATGATAAGTCCGAGCACGGTTATGATGCGGAGTGGTTTTACGCTGAGGCTTGTCACGCCGTCAACTGCGAGCGCCGCCATTTTCCGCAGGGGATAATGTGTTTTCCCTGCGAGCCGTTCATGACGCTGATATTCCACGGTGCTGCTTTTGAAGCCGATGAGAGGAAAAATTCCCCGAAGGTAGAGATTTTTCTCTTGAAACAGCGAAAGTCCGTCAAGCGCCTTTGACGAAACAAGTCTGTAATCGGCGTGATTGAAAACGACCTCTGCGCCCATAGTTTCAAGCAGCCTGTAAAAGCTTTCGGCGGTGAAACGCTTGAAAAAAGTGTCGCTGTTACGGCTGCTTCTCACGCCGTAAACGACCTCCGAGCCGCTCAGATATTCATCGACCATTTTTTCTGCGGCAGAAATATCGTCCTGCCCGTCGCAATCTATGGAAATTGTAATGTCGCAGTGCTCACGCGCTTCCATAAGTCCAGCAAATAGCGCGTTCTGATGTCCGCAGTTGCGGCTGAGGCTTATTCCGCAGAAGTGTTCGTCCTGTTCTGACAGCTTTTTTATGAGCCGCCAAGTGCCGTCCGTACTTCCGTCATCGACAAAAAGCACTCTGCTCTCGGGACTTATTTTTTCTTTATTGATAAGCGACAAAAGCTCGCCGAGAAAATTCTCTGATGTCAGCGGCAAAACGGCTTCTTCATTAAAGCAGGGGACTATTATATATAAAACAGGTATCATTTTTTACGTCCTTTCCTATAAAAATTATAAAGTAAAGCTTTTACTTTGTCAATATAGTTTTAAAAATATATTGTCTTTTGTTCATAAATGTGATATACTTGTAAAAGATAACATCGTAAAAAGGGGGAGGCGTTTTGATATCAGCGCTTGTTTACACGGGTATCGCGTGTTTAATATATTCTTTTCTGCTGAAGAAAAAGCTTGACAGCGGCACTTTCGGAGGATATACAGCTTTTGAAACAGCAGCCTTCTTCGTGCTGACAAGGCTTTGCCCTCTTTTTATGACAGAAAACAGGACGGATGAAAATTACATTGCTTTTGCGGCTGATACGCTCATACTTGCAGCATTTTCATTTGCTTTTTATAGGAAATTCGGCGCAAAAGCAGGCAAAACCGCGGCGGCACTGTATATGTTCGCTCCGCTTTCCGCTATCGGGATAGCGAGCGGCAATTTGTGGCTTATTTTGGCTTCATTTTTTGCCGCGGCGATGCTTGCTTTTGTATATTCTGTGGCGAAAAAGCACGGTCGGGCAGATGTTCAGCTGTTCAACGGGTATATCCTGCTGATGTGTGGAATTTATCTTGCGCTTTTGGCTGTAAGCTTTCGTGAAAAAAGCTTTGCGATACTTATTTCGGCAGGAGTAATTGCTTTGATCCTGACAGTAATTCTCACTGTCAGAAAGAAATTACTTATGAAAGGTGAAAAAACAACTTCCGATATTGAAATACCTATCGTTTATGTTTGTGAAAAATTCGGCACAAAAGATCTGATCCTGATGCTCATTCTGACTGTGGTTTATGCGGCGGCTGTTTTTTTCCGACTTGGAAGCTTTGAAGTACCGCAGACGCAGATGTGCTTTTCGGGCGAAAATAAGGAGATAGTTCTCGACCTCGGAGAATACACGGAAGTATCGCAGCTGAGCTTTTTTCTCGGGCGAAGAAGCGGTGCGGATATCGCACTGTCCGTTTTCAATGAAGTTACGGACGAATGGATATTGACAGAAAAAGATGCGGAGCTGAAAACGGCGTACTGCTGGAATAATGTCCCGATGAGCTGGAAGACCCGTTATATCGGCATTGTTTTCACAAAGTCGGAGGAATACTATATTAATGAGCTTGCCGTTATCGGCACAAATGGAAAGCTGATATTGCCTGTCAACAGCACGGAATACCCCGAGCTTTTCGATGAGCAGGTGCTTTTTCCCGAATATAATTCATATTATTACGGAATGATGTTCGATGAAATTTACCACGGCAGAACGGCTTATGAATTCCTGAACGACCTGCCGATATATGAAACCACGCACCCTCCGCTCGGAAAAACGATAATTTCGCTCGGTATCGCTGCGTTCGGAATGACACCGTTCGGCTGGAGGTTCGTTTCGGCAGTATGCGGAACGCTTGCTGTGCCGCTGATGTATCTTTTCTGCCGAAAAATTTCGGGAAGAACGGATATTGCTTTCATCGGTGCGGCGCTGTTCTGCACGGAATTTATGCATTACACGCTTTCAAGGATAGCGACGATCGATATTATCGCGGCGCTTTTCATACTGATGATGTTCTTTTTTATGTATTGCTTTACGCAGGAGAATGCTCTGTCAAAGCAGTATGTGTGGCTGTTTCTCTGCGGAGTATCGACGGCTCTTGCAGTTTCGACAAAGTGGACCGGTGTTTACGCGGCGGTCGGGATTGCAATAATATTCTTCGCAGACATATTTGAAAAATGTGCGGAAAACGGCGGAGTAAGGAAAAATATCCCGTTGCTTTCAAGGCTTTTTGCGGTGTGTGTTTTATCGTTCATAATTATTCCTGCCGCAGTCTACAGCCTTTCGTATATTCAGTTCAGCGAAGTCTACACGGACAAAAGCTTTATCGAACACGCCGTTTCCAACTCTGCGGCTATGCTGTCCTTTCATTCGGGGGCAAAGGCTTCGCACCCGTATTCGTCCGAGTGGTACGAATGGCTCATTGACAGGCAGCCGCTTCTTGATTCGTGCAGATTTGCTGCTGACGGTCGTATAAGCACAGTTGCAACTTTCGGAAATATGCTTATTCTCCCGGTCGGTTTGGCAGCGTTCCTGCATAATTTTTACCTTTGGCGAGTGAAAAAAAGCAAAACATCAAGGGTGCTTGTAATTGCATTTTTGTCAATGCTTATGCCGTGGCTGTTCATTCACAGAACGGTGTTCATCTACCAGTATTTCGTTTGTATAACGCTTTTCTGCCCGATGATATGTTCAAGCCTTATGAAAATGAAAAAGCCGATGCGAAGCGGCAGTGTGCTTTTGTGTGCTTCGCTTGCGCTGTTCGTAATGTTCTTCCCTGTCATCTCGGGAACGGCGGCGGATAGGGAATATGTGCATTGGCTCGAATGGCTGCCGACTTGGGTATTTGAATAAGGGGGAGGATTTTTACGGATAAAAATATGGTTAAGAAAATCATCGTTTTGTCGGCATCGATTATCGCGATAATTCTTTTATGCAATGCGAAAAAAATATCCGCTTACATCGATTACAAAAATGGGTTGGAATATCTTTCGCAGGGTGACTACAAGCAGGCGGCGACGGTTTTTTACGACAACTACAATTACAGAAACAGTAAGTATCTCTATCATTTCTCGCAGTATATGCAGAAGAAAAACGACTCGGACGGCGGATATTTCGATATGTATATGATACCCGAAAGCTACAAAGGCGAGTTTTCGGATATGATAAACGAAGAACGCAATATAGTCGAGCCAAAACACCTGATGCGTCTTGATGAGCAGGCAAAAAAAGAAAAAGAACGTGAAGAAAAAGAGCGTGCAGAGCTTAAAAATAAGCTTCCGTATAATGGTATGAGTGTGAAATATATAAGCGATACTCTTGTCGGTCAGTATGGTAAGGTTTCGGACGGCTATGATTATAAAGAGGGCAGGGACAGCAGTGTAAAAAGATACTATTGGTACTCGAATGACAGAAGAGATATTGTTCTTGAAGTAATGGCAAGATATGACCCCAACAGATATGCATACTATGTTGAAACAGTAGAAAAGTTCAATACAGATATTTACTGGACAGCGGACGGCAGACCGAATTTCGGCGCAAAGCGTCCTGCGCAGACAACATCGAAGCGGAAATATTATGACGATGAGGACTATGACGTATGGGGCTACGACAACCCCGAGGACTTATATTATGACAATCCCGATATGTTTGAGGGCTATGAAGAAGCGTATGATTTCTTTTATGATATGATAGAGGAATAACAAGTTGAGTTAAAAAACGTTACTGTCACAAAAATGGCAGTAACGTTTTTTTATTATCAAGAATTACGCATGA
>UMDR01034339.1_pt1 | contig 68896 bp, 58 predicted proteins | sample 1964541 | NCBI WGS metagenome assembly UMDR01 (sample SAMEA4835999, study PRJEB28245) | human gut metagenome | biome: gut microbiome; material: fecal sample | place: Denmark | collected 2008 | reverse complement strand
ATTGTTGCATGGGTTCCGTTTCCATTGTTTCTGTACTCCCAGTTGTTACCCATATGGCTGCAGCTCTCTTCTACTGCTCCACAGATGCATTTACCATCTGTGTATAAACACCCTGTTGCTTCCGTCACCACGGTGTCACAGTCTGCACAGATTGTTGCATGGGTTCCGTCTCCATTGTTTCTGTACTCCCAATTGTTGCCCGTGTGATTGCATTCTGTGTGGCATGAAGGGCAAACCCTATTCACGTACACACATTTTGTGGTATCAACCACATGACCCTCCGGACAAATTACATTATGGGTCGCATTCCCATTTGATTCATATGTGAAACTATGCTGATAGTCCCAACAAGCCTCCCCTGCCTCATGCTCTGTTCCAGTTGCCCACACACCTGCGGTCATCTGGCTTGCGAGCATTGCTATCGTCATGATCGATACCAATACCCTTTTCCACTTTTGTTTCATTTTCATGCGCATAATTTTTTCTTACCTCTCTTACCTTTCTTACCTTTCTTTCTAAAAAAAATATGTACCAATGCTTGTGCTTTGTTCTTCCCTCCCCTTCCCTTAAAATTATTTCATCTCTGCAAAATTCCCCATGAACTCATTAAGCATTGATGATTTCTATTTTATATCTTATTTTTTAAGACGTCAATACATTTATTCCATGTTTTTAAGACTTTCTTATTATTTTCCATTTTTAGGACATCCTATAATCAGTCTTAAATATTAAGATACCCTTTCTTTTGTCAATAATTTATAGATTTTTCCGGTATAGAGTGCACAAATGTTTTAATATATGCCAAAAAAGAAAGGATTTTATATATGACTGATATCGGATTTGTATTGAAAAATGCCCGTGAAAATAAAAATTTGACTCAGCAGAAAGTGATGGAGCTTACCGGCATTAACCGTAAGTCACTTTCCGGATATGAAAATAATGTTGCAGAACCAGACCTCTCCACATTTGCGTCGCTTATATCCCTCTATGGTCTTTCTGCAGACGCTGTTCTGAACATCAATCCTGTACAACCTATGCCAATGCTTACACGATATGACAAACAGCTCCTTTCTTTGTTCAAATCACTGGACAGCCAACACCAAAAGGAGTTGCTGGTACAGGTAAATTCTCTTGTAAAGTATCTTCAAAAAAGCGAAACAAAATAAGAAGGAGCATCAAAACTTCCGATGCTCCTTCTTATTTTTTAGAAACTGCATAAGATTTTATAAATTCCGAATAATTTTTTCCACCCACACGCACAGCTTCGCGCTGCTCTCGTTCGCGATGCGCACGACCTCCTCATGACTGTGCTTTTCTTTGGCGATGCCCGTCGCCATGTTGGTAATGCAGGCGATGCCGAGCACCCTGATGCCAAGATAGTTTGCCGCGATGGTCTCCGGCACGGTCGACATGCCGATTGCGTCTGCGCCCAGGCGCTCAAACGCACGGATCTCCGCCGCCGTCTCATAGCAGGGACCGGAAAACAGCGCATACACACCCTCTTTATAGGAAATGTTAAGCTCTTCCGCAAGCTGTTCGGCCTTTTCGATCAATTCATGTGAATATGCCTCCGACATATCCGGAAAACGCACGCCGAAACGCTCGTCGTTATCGCCGATTAACGAATTCTGCCCAAGCATATTGATAAAGTCCGTCAGCACCATCAGATCACCCGGCACGAAGCTGCGATTGATTCCGCCGCAGGCGTTCGTGACGATCAGCGTCTCCACGCCGATCATTTTCATCACGTAAATGGGATACGTCACCTCTTTCATGGTGAAGCCCTCGTAATAGTGGAATCTGCCCTGCATGGCGGCAACAACGCGCTGACCGATCCTGCCGATCACCAGATTTCCGGCATGCCCGGCTACGTGGGACTGCGGAAAATGCGGAATCTCCCGGTAGGGGATCACCACCTTATCCTCCATCATATCTGTCAGACTGCCCAGACCGCTTCCAAGCACCACGCCGACGGTCGGCGTCTCCCTGATTCTTTCTTTAATATACGCCGCTGATTCTGTTACTTTTTCGTAAAACATGTTTCCTCCCTGAATATAAAGCATACGGCCCCTGGTGCAGTGTTTTTTCAGGCAATATTCTCGCACCTCACTGCTATAATACCTCCGCTCTGCAATGTATGAACGTTCTTCAATTCGCCGTATAAAAGATATTTAACGTATTTTCTTCTGCCGTGACAGATGGATACGAATATTCCCCGGATGCCGCTGTCCATTCTGACTGCATCAATCCCGCTGCAGTTATTCGGCAGCTGCGTCGGATATTCCTCACACCATGTTTATCCAAAATCTTTCGAATCGCTTCGATAAATTCTTCCTCTGGTGCTGCGTATTCGCATGACAGTCCCCAAACCAGGTCTGTGTATCCGGAAAAATTGGTTCCTGTTTCAATATTTTAATGTTTTCCATAAATATTCATCCTTTCAAGCTAAATATATATGGATAACTACTGACAATTATTTTTCCCCTGAATAATAATTTTCTACCGATTCGGTCAAATGCTCGCGCATAACCCGTTCCGCCTCTTTTCCGTTGCCGGAGCGCAGCGTTTCGATAATCTGTCTGTGAAATTCAATACCGTGCATATTTCCTTTTTCCGGGATCAGCGCCGTCCGCAAAATCGGGGACAGGAGATTTGTCATGGATTGTACAAATAATTCCAGTAACGGATTCTGCGATAATTTTGCTATCATAATATGAAACTGTAAATCCAGGCTGATTCGCTTTTCCACATCATCTTTATATTTCAGCATACTGTCGTTGATTTCCGTCAGCACGTCAAAGGCCTCCGGTTCATTACATTCTGCAGCCATCCTGCAGGCTTCCGTTTCCAGGATCATTCGCATTTCAAATACCTTGCTGTTCTCAATATTGTCCATCAAAATGATTCTGTTCAATATTTCCGTAATACTTCTGTTATCCGGTTTTTCTATGTAAGCGCCCTCGCCGGTTCGGAGACTCACCAGATGACGTTCCTTCAAAATTTTCAGTGATTCGCGAACCACATTTCGGCTGACACCGAAGTTTTCCGCAAGAGCCTGCTCAGAGGGAAGCTTCTGTCCGATCTGTGAAGAATCATTCAAAATCATTTCTTCAAGATTATCCGCAATGCTCTCATATAAATTTACACGTTGAATACTATAGTTAATCTTCTGCAAAATATCACCCGTTCTTAGTTTATTTTTCGTTCAGGGCTCCGTCTCCAATGTTCCGCCCAACACCAGCCCGTTGTCCATAGTTACCCAATTCATTTTTGTTTGTTTTTCATCCCGCATTGGATAATCGCTGCGGTCGTGGCAGCCTCTTGACTCTTTTCTCTGTCTCATGCTGGTAAGAATCAGCCGGGCTGCATCGATTGCATTATATGCGTCAAAATACATAGTCGTCCTGCCGTTACAAAGGTGGGAAAGCGGATAGATCTTCAGCTTTTCTATCTCTTCCAGCGCCCTTGCCAGGCCCTCTTCATTACGGTGCAGACATGCGTACTGCTGCATCGTGCTCCGGATACAGCGCATCACATTCTCCGGCGCAGTTTCCGTTTCCGCGGCGCCATCCGCAAATTCCATTCGTAAGCGCTCTTCAACTGCAGCATCAGAAAGCTGTTCATCCGGTCTTTTTTCTGCATAAGATACCGCAGCTTTTCCCGCTGCTTCGCCAAATACCTGAGTCGCCAGCACACACAGCCCGCCCATCCGATTTGGTCCATGACAGCCTCCGGCACTTTCTCCGCAGGCAAAAAGTCCTTCCATATCCGTATGGATATCTTCATGAAGCAATATTCCGCCATTGAATCCCTGCGCAAAAGGATACAGTGTCATGGGAGTTGCTGCATTCATCCCAAAACGGTTCAAAAATCTCTCCCATAGCCGGTAACGATTCCCTTTTACCCGGTCGGCATCCGGTACCACGGTAAGTCCAAGGCCGTTTCCCTTCCTGTACTCTCCTACCATCGCATATTCCAGATATTTGCCTTTGCTGTCCGTACTAAACGGTCCATGCGCGGCATGCGCCAGAATGCATTCCTCTTCGCTCATTCCTGCCGGCAAATACTGCTTCAGGCATGTTTCCCCTTTGCCATTATAGAAAGCCGGAATTTCCCTGTAAGAAAACAGATAATAGTTAATGCCCTTTTTGGGAGATACACTTCCGTGAACAAACTGAATAAACTCCAGATTTACCAGACGTACCCCATATCTGGCAGCCATCGCATATGCACTTCCATAAAGCTTCCCATAGGCGGCTCCATATTCATACAGACCTTCTCCTCCACCGCAGGCAAGCACGACCGCCGCAGCTCTGATACTGGTGAGATTTCCATCGCGGTCAACAGCAACGGCTCCGTAACATCTCATTCTGTCAGACACCAGAGAAACTATCGTTTGACCAGTCTCAATCCGGATATTTTTCCTCTTCCCCAGTTCTCTCTCCCAGGCCTGCGTTAATTCCCGCATATCATCTAAAAAAGCGCCTCTTGGCTGACGTCCGAAGCAGCCTGTAATTCCCACATCTCTCATGGGAACAAAAGGGACGCCTTCTCTCACCAGTTGTTCGTAAGCACGTGTGGAATCGCGCGCAAGCTTATCCGCCAGCGCTTTGTTTAAACACTCGCCCGAAGCCGTCAGTATTTCATTTTGAAACTGCTGTGCATCCTGCTGATCAGTAGCATACAACATCCCCCATTCATGACTGAACGGGTAAAAAGTAGAGCCGGAGCCGGAAATTTTCGTTTCACTGGCTAAAATCACATTCATTCCGGCATCCGCCGCCACAAGCGCAGCACGGATTCCTCCGCCCCCGCCTCCGACAACAAGAACATCACATTTCATATGCTTTATAGAAAATTTTTCCATTTTTCTTTCCTTATAGTATGACATTTTACTCTTTTAAAGTCAAGTACAACGTTCCAACATTCCCTGTTTTCATGCTGTGAAAAGGTATCTGACAAACAGGCAGCCTGTCTGGCCAGGCCGCCCATTTTCGCTGATGTTACCTCTCTTACTCGGCTTCCGGATTTGCTTCATTATACAGTTCAATCGTATCATTAATGTCTGCAATAATCTTTTCTACCGCATTCTCCGGGCCAAAGTCCGCATCGCCGAACATTCTTCCAAAGCAGTCCATAACAATGTTTCTAAAATCATAATAGCTCCCAAATACAGCTCCCACATATTCCGGTTTGCATTCCTGCAGTTCCTCCCAGATTGCCTCTACAAACGGATTATCCTTTTTGAATTCCGTATACACCTCGCTCTCGTAAGCTCCGGTGCTTACCGGCGTGTAGCCTGTATATGCCGCATAATATCCCATTACTTCATCCTGCCACAGATACTTGATAAACTCCCATGCACCTTTCTGCTTTTCCTCATCCTTCTTGTCAACCATCCACAGGGAATTTCCGCCCGGTGAGAAACTGCCCGTTACTTCTTCATTTGTGATCGGCGCCGCCACCTGTCCCAATGTAAAGCTTTCAATTGTAGATTTCTGCTTCAGGATCCACTGTGAGCTTCCTACAAGCATTGCAAGGTCGCCTGTAAGGAAAGCAGTTGTAATATCAGAGCTCGCAATCGTAGTCGTCGGCGGATAATTATAGTCCTGGCTTAAGTAATCATAAAACGTTTTAAAAATCGTATCCGCCGCCCCGTTGTCGTTCATAACACAGGAAGTTACCCTGCCGGAACGTCCGTTATTGTTGTCAAAGGTAGGATCTCCGGACAGACACATATATTCTTCAATCTGCCAGCCGTCACTTAAAATGGACCAGCCATATTTCGCTTCTCCTGCATCCACTACCTGTTTCGCCGCCGCATCCAGGTCAGCGATTGTTTTTATTGAAGCAACATCTACTCCCGCATTGCTCAGCGCTTCCTGATTATAACTTACAGCCAGCATTGTTACACTCAGCGGCATGCAGTACAGCGTATCATCGATCGTATAGAGTGCTCTGATATTCTCCTGCATATCAGACACATCAAATCCCTCTTCATCAATATATTTCTGAACCGGAATGATATAATCGCTGTCTTTCAGATAACCCATACACTCTACCACGATCTGGTAAATATCCGGCAATGCATCCTGCGGCGTTGCCTTAAACTTTGCAAAGCTGTCATACCAGCTTCCCTGATACTCAGAAACAACATAATACTGATCCTGTGATGCGTTAAAATCATTTACAATTTTTGTAAATGCTTCTTCTCCGACGCCGCTTAGCATATGCCATACCGTGATTTCCGTGCGTCCCTCCTTCGACACGCTCTCAGCGTTCACCCCCATCGGAGTCAGACCGGTCAGCATTATTGCCGCGCTCATTACCACTGCCATCCTCTTTAACCAGGTCCTTCTTTTCTTCATACTTCCATCTCCTTATAAAATTTTATTTAGGTTATTAAAAAGGGAAACCTATAAACCTGTTTTGCGTTATGCATCTTCTTACCCTTTTACAGCGCCTGCTACCATACCCTTTACCAGTGACTTCTGTCCAATAATAAAAACGATCACTGCCGGTACGATCGCCGTCATTGCCGCGGCAAGCACAAGACCATAGTCAGCACCTTCTGAATCCTTGAGAATACCTGTTCCCACCTGAATCGTCCTCATAGCATCCGTATTCGTAACGAGCAGCGGCCAGAAATACTGATTGTATGCATTGACAAATGCATACAGACCCAGCGATGCTGTTGCTGATTTTGAAATTGGAAATGCAATCCGAAACAAAAAATTCATATGCCCGCATCCGTCAATCGTGGCTGCCTCTTTTAATTCTTTTGGAATAGTCATATAAAACTGACGGAGTATAAAAATACTCATGCCGTTTGCCAGAAATGGAAATGTCAGCCCCAGGTAGGTATCCGTCAGTTTCAAACTGCATATTGTAAGATAATTTGAAATCAAATTTGATTCGTATGGAATCATCATAGTGGCAAGAACCAGTGTAAACAGCAGTTTCTTTCCACGGAATTCAAAAAATGTAAATGCGTAAGCCGCAAAGCTGGATGTGATAATCTGAGCAATTACCTGTATCATGCTCACTAAAAGGGTATTTTTAAAATACGTAAAAATCGGTACCCGTGAAAAAACCGCTCTGTAATTATTCCAGGACATGTTTTTACTGAACAGAACGGGCGGCATCTTAAAAATATCTGCCATTCCCATAAAGCTTAAGCAAACACCATAAATCAGCGGAAAAATTACCAGTATCCCCAGCAGCAGCTTAATCAGAAAAAAAACATACTCTCTCCGCTTTTTCATCAGTAATTCACACCCTTCTTTTCAAATAAAAACTGTATCCTTGTCAATATAAAAACGATCAGAAACAAAACCACAGACTGCACACAGGCATAATCAAATCTTGTATTGCGAAATGCCTCCTCATATATGGACCAGATTAACGTTCTTGTACTTTGGTATGGTCCTCCGTTCGTCAAAAGCCGTATCTGCGCAAATGTCTGAAAAGAAAGAATCAGATTATAAAAAATTACAAAAAAAATCTGCGGCGAAGCAATCGGTATCACAATATGATATAATCTTGAAAAATAACCTGCCCCATCAATCTGCGCGCTTTCTGTCAGCTCTGCCGGTACGTTTCGAAATCCTGTCAGCAGAAAAATCACATTCATTCCCAGTCCCGTCCAGATTGTCACAATCGCTACGCACTGCATTGCCTTATCCGGTTCTGCAAGCCACGCATAATCTGTTCCCAGTAAATAATTCAAAATCCCCGCATGCGGAGCGAAAATCAGATACCAGATAACAGATGCCGGAGCGGCTGCGATAACCAGGGGTATCGTATACATCGTCTCATAAATGCGGCTTCCCCTTCGATGCTCAGTGGCCGCCAATGCTAAAACCATTCCAATCAGAAAAGCTGGAATTCCGACCATCAACGCAAAGCGAAAAGTCCGCAAAATTGTACTCCGAAACTCTTCCGAGGTCAGAATACGTATATAGTTTCGAAATCCTACAAACTTAATTGGATTTCCGACTGCATCCGTTAATGTCAGTGAGGTATAAATATTTTTAAAAAACGGGAGAAAAACAAATCCTCCGAAAATGACTGCACTGGGAAGTAATAGTAAATAAGGTGTCCATTCCCACTTCTTTTTTCTGCTCATTTTCCGCCTTCTCCTTTCCCAAAAATGCTTTACCTGCCGCTCTGCTGGACATGCTGGATATTATTTAGCGTCTTTACTGCCATCTCTGACAGAAACAGATGGTCCGTCCCCGCAGAAATTATATTGATCCCCCTGTCGTGCCAATACTGTATCGTTGCAATGTCACAGGCTCCTGTCGATACTCCGATACTCTTTCCATTCTCCTTCAGGATATGGATCGCTTCATCAATCAGCGCTGTTGTTCGTTTTCCAAAAACATTGTTTATTTCCCCAATCGAACCCGAAAGGTCACACGGACCGAATATATACGCATCAATATATGGATTTTTTACAATCTCCGAAAGGTTCTTCACAGCAGTTGCCGTCTCAATCTGGATGCACCGGCAAATTTCCCAGCTTTTTTTCTGTATGTACTCATCATTATTTTCCTGCCCATAATAAACTGCGCGAATCGGTCCGAAACCCCTGATCCCATAGGGCGGATAAAGGCAGCTTTTCATAGCAAACTCTGCTTCTTCTGCTGTATTAATCATCGGAAATATAATGCCAGTCGGACCCATTTCCAGTACACGCTTTGCCATAATGCGATCATTCCACGGAATACGTACCAATGTGCTCGTACCACCTGCCCGCGCTGCTATCAGATGATTCTGCAATATTTGATAGTCGATCGCAGTATGCTCTGTATCTATCCATAAAAAATCAAAGCCCACATTCGATAAAAGTTCACTGATACAGGCATCGCCCAGACTGACATGGACTCCTGCGATCGGCTCACATTTTTGCATCTTCTCTTTCAAAATTCCCATACCCCTCTTCCTCCCTCTCTTTATCTTGTTCACTCGCACTGCTGTCGTGCTGTACTACAACTATACAACCTTACCATTCAAATGTCAATACAAATTATCTGTCACAGGTATTTTTGCCTTTTTCAACAGTTTTATCTTCATTTATTTGTCTGTTATGCACAAAAAAAAGAGCCGCCGAAGCGACTCTTCTCTTAAACCCCCGCTATGTAATTACCAGTATCTTCTCGCACAGTACGGCGTGTTGTAGTCGTAGCTGGAAATAATAATACCTGTCTCCTCCGTGCTGGCATGGACGACCTGACCGCCGCCGATATAAAGGGCAACGTGTCCGACGTATCCACCGTCTGCATAGAACACCAGATCTCCCGGCTGGAGGTTGCTCATGTCAACCGCCGTGCCGCCGTAAGACTGGTCTGCAGCAGTTCTGGAAATATAGATTCCGAAGTTTGCCATGACAGACTGGGTAAATCCGGAACAATCTGCGCCGTTCGTCAGGCTGGTACCGCCGTAAACATACGGATTGCCAACAAACTGTACGGCATAATTTGCAATCTGCTGACCCAGATCTGAATAGCCCGGATCTACGTATTCAGGCTCCGTTTCCACATACTCCGGTTCCGTTTCCACGTACTCCGGTTCTGTCTCCACGTACTCCGGTTCTGTCTCCACGTACTCCGGTTCCGTGTACGGCGCTTCGGTCTCCACGTACTCCGGCTCTGTATACGGTGCCTCCGTCTCCACGTATTCCGGTTCGGTTTCTACGTATTCCGGCTCTGTGTACGGCGTTTCCGTCTCAACATACTCCGGTTCCGTATACGGCGCTTCTGTCTCAACATATTCCGGCTCCTGGTACTGCGCCTCTGTCTCAACATACTCCGGCTCTGTGTACGGCGCTTCTGTCTCAACATACTCCGGCTCCTGATACTGCGCCTCTGTCTCAACATACTCCGGATTGCCCGCTGGCGCCTCTGTCTGAGGCTCTGTATATACCGGCTCCGTCTGAGACGTCGTATCTGTTGTACCAGCTGCTCCGGTCGTGTCCGATGCACCTGCTGTATTCGTGTCCTGGATGCTTGCCAGTCTGTCCTGCTCCTCCTCCAGCGTCACTGCAACCGGATAATACGTCTTATAATCTACATAATATGCATTGACGTATCCATAGGTATCGCTGTTTATTGCAACCGTCATCCAGTCGCCGTTCCAGTCAACCACCTCAAGCTCTTCCGACTGCTCCGCCACATCAAGAATCTCCGAATCCTCGCTCGGGGAAGTCCGCACATTCAGCACCTCCGGGTGCACCTTTGCAACATTATATGCCACCTTTTCCGCGATCGCATCCGCCTCCGCTCCGGTAGCAAAATACTCCGCACTCACATAGCCCGACGCATTGCCGGACGTGATCTGATACCAGTCACCCTCTTTGCCGACGATCGTCGCTGCGCAGTTGTTGTAAATCTTTCCGGTGACCTCACTGTCCGCATCCGCGCTGCTGCGGATGTTCACATAGCTGTCACACTGAGCAAATGCGATCGTTCCGATCTCCCCCGCACTTGCTTCGCCCTCTTCCGCGAAGACAGGAGTGCCCGCCCATGAAAAAGCCATATTCGCAGACATGACAAAGGCTGTGATCCTTACCAGTTTGTTTTTCATTGCTCACGCAACCTCCTTATCCTTGTTTGTAAATCATTTTTTCAAATCTGTTACATAATTGTTACAAATTCGTTGTTTGGATTATAAGACAATCAGATCGCGCAGTCAATGTCATTTGGAAAAGCTTAATGAATCTTAAGGTTTGCTTAAATTTTCGGACACAATCTCTTCACCGGAAAAACACACTTTTTCCAAAAGCATCCATTTTTCGCAAAAAAGGCGGCAAAACTGCCGCCCTTCTCTGTGTTCGTTTTAGTATTCTCCCGCCTGCTGCTTCTTGATCAGGCTGATCGCGGAGCTGGTGCCGATACGCGCGCAGCCCTCGTTAATAAAGGCTTCCAGATCCGCAACGCTCTTTACGCCGCCCGCCGCCTTCATGCGCACCTTCGGACCGATGTTTGCCTTAAAAAGCTTAATATCCTCCAGCGTTGCGCCGCCGGTGCCGAAGCCGGTAGAAGTTTTGATGAAATCTGCCCCGGCGTTTGTCACCGCCTTACAGAGCGCGATTTTTTCCTCCTCCGTCAGATAGCAGGTCTCAATGATAACCTTCAGGATCTTATCGCCGGTCTCCTTCTTCAGCGTAGCAATTTCCTGCTCCACCTTGTCGATATCGCCGTTTTTCACATCAGAGATATTGATGACCATATCAATCTCGTTTGCGCCGTCTGCAAGCGCCTGGCGCACCTCCGCCACCTTGGCAGCCGTCACGCTGTAGCCGAGCGGAAAGCCGACCACCGTGCAGATATTGATCTTATCGCCGTAGGCGTCATGTACGCGCTTAATATAACAGGGCGGGATGCAGACCGACGCCGTGTGAAATTCTATGGATTCCTCGCACAGCTTTTTGATATCCTCCCAAGTGGCAAACGCTTTAAGCTGCGTGTGATCCACATAGGTCAACATTTCTTTTGCTTCCATGATTTTTCTCTCCTTCTTATTATATTCAAATTTGTAACTCCTCTGTTACTAATAATTCTCCACATTTCCTTTTTCTACTCTTGCCAGTACCAGCGGTCCCTCCTTCGGGCAGGTATCCGCGATCGTGACTGCCTCCTGGTAACGCTTTTTTGCTGCCGCAAACAGCTCCTCCTTCGACGCATAGAGCTTTGCGATCACCTCGCCCTTCTTTACGGCGTCTCCGGTCTTTTTCACCAGAAGAATACCGGCCGCCGGATCGATCACGCTGTCCACCGTCTCGCGTCCCGCGCCGAGCATGGACGACGCGATGCCAATACTCTCCGCATTCATGTGGGCAATATAGCCGTCCGCCTGCGCTGCAACCTCGCAGCAGTACGGCGCCTGTGCAAAGAGACTGGTGTCGTATACGTACCGCGGATCGCCGCCCTGCGCCTCCACCATCGCCGCCAGACGCTCAAGCGCTCTTCCGCTGTCGATCGCCTCCTGCGCCTTTACGCGGCATTCCGAAAGCGTTCCCTGCTGTGCAAGGTACAGCATATTGGAGGCAAGCGCCAGGCAAACCTCTTTCAGGTCCGCGGGACCGCCTCCCTTCAACACTTCGACCGATTCAGCAACCTCCATCGCATTTCCAATTGCAAAACCGAGCGGAGTATCCATATCGGTGATCAGCGCAGCCGTTTTCTTTCCTGCCGCCTCGCCAATTGCCGTCATTTTCAGCGCCAACTCGATCGCGTCCTCTTTCTTTTTCATAAACGCGCCGCTTCCGGCCGTCACATCCAGCAGGATCGCATCGTTGCCCGCCGCCAGCTTTTTGCCCATAATAGACACTGCGATCAGCGGAATGCTGTCCACCGTCGCCGTCACGTCACGCAGCGCGTAAAGCTTTTTGTCCGCCGGCGTCAGGTTGCCCGACTGTCCGATCACCGCGATGCCCGTTTTATTTACCACTGCAAAAAATTCCTCACGGTCGAGGTCGGTGCGCAGCCCCGGAATACTTTCCATCTTATCGACGGTTCCGCCAGTGTGACCAAGCCCTCTGCCGGACATCTTCGCCACCTTCACGCCGCACGCCGCCACGATTGGAGCGATAACGAGCGTCGTCTTGTCACCGACACCGCCGGTTGAATGTTTATCCACCTTTACGCCCTCGATCGGCGACAGATCGACCATATCTCCGGAATGCGCCACCGCGTCCGTCATGATCCAGGTCTCCTGGTCACTCATTCCGCGGAAATAAATCGCCATCAGCATCGCCGACATCTGGTAATCCGGGATATCCCCGGAAACATAACCGGAAATAAGCCAGCGGATCTCCGCCTCGGACAGCTCGCCGCCGTTGCGCTTCTTTTCGATTAAATCGTACATTCTCATACGCTTATCTCCTTCCGCTTATCCGTCATAATCAGAGCTTCGCAATACGGTCATAAAAGCTCTCGCCCTTAATATTCCCCTTCAGTCCAAGCATATCCAGCACGGTCGCGCCGATATTCGCGTAGGTATTGCCAGTGCCCAGGTTGACGCCCGCCTTCACCGCCGCGCCGCACACCATCACCGGGATCTGCTCTCTGGTGTGGTCAGTTCCCGGATAACCCGGATCACAGCCATGATCCGCCGTGATAAACAGCACATCGTCCTCGCGCATCCGCTCCAGGAATGTGCCGAGCTGTTCGTCAAATACGGTCGCCGCCTTCGCGTAGCCTTCGATATCGTTGCGGTGTCCGTAAAGCATATCAAAGTCCACCAGATTTACAAAGCAAAGTCCGCGGAAGTCTTCCTTCTGGAATTCCAGCGTTTTTTCCATGCCGTCCACGTTGTTGGTGATAGATACGGTGCGCTGGATATTCTTTCCTGCGAAAATATCGAAAATTTTTCCAACGCCAAGGGTATCCATACCGTTCTCCACAATCACATCCATCATCGTCTGTGCCGGCGGCTCCAGCGAATAATCGTGACGGTGCGGCGTTCTCGTAAAATTACCCGGCGTCCCGACAAACGGCCGCGCGATCACACGTCCCACGCTGTGCTCGCCCAGCATGATCTCGCGCGCCTTGTGACAGTAATCATATAATGTCTCCAACGGAACCACGTCCTCGTGCGCCGCGATCTGCAGCACGCTGTCCGCCGAGGTGTAGACGATCAGCTTGCCGGTCTTCATATGTTCTTCCCCGTAATCGGCGATCACCTGCGTGCCGGAATAGGGCTTGTTGCACAAAATCCCGCGCCCGGTCGCCTTCTCCAGCTCATCAAGCACCTCCTGCGGAAAGCCGTCCGGGTAGGTCGGAAGCGGTTTTTCGGAAATGATCCCGGCAATTTCCCAATGCCCGATAGTGGTATCCTTGCCGCGCGAAGCCTCTGTCAGCCTGCCGAACGCGCCCGTAAGCGGCGGCTGATTTTCAATTGGTTCCACGCCGTCGATGCAGAAAAGGCCAAGCTTTTCCATGTTCGGCGTATGGTATTCTTTTGATCTGCGGATCGTTCCGAGCGTATTTGCGCCCTCATCCCCAAAATCCGCTGCATCCGGCGCGTGCCCGATACCATAGCTGTCAAGCACGATCACAAATACTCTGTTTATATTCATATCATCCCAGCTCCTTAAATCTCACATTAATATATGCCTCAATTGCCTCCACGCACTTGTCAAAGCCCAGCTTGCTGCTGTCCAGACAAAGATCGTAGTTTCTGGCATCGTTCCACTCGCGTCCGGTATAATAGCGGTAAAAATCGCCGCGGAATTTATCCGTCTTTGCGATGAATTTTTCCAGCTCCGCCGTGGACATGGAATTGCGCAGCCTTGCCTGCTCCAGGCAGTAATCCTTCGGCGCATGGACAAACACGCTCACCACATTTGTCCGGTCCGTCAGCACAAAATCCGCGCAGCGTCCCACGAACGCGCACGGTCCCTTATCCGCAAGGTCGCGGATGACCTTCGCCTGGTAATTAAACAGATTCTGCGGAGAGGTAAACTCGTCGCTGGACGGCGGCAGAAGCTCCCCGCGGTAAATTTTTTTCGAAATCCCAAACAGGGAACCGTTTTTCAGCTTTTCATCCACCTGCGCAAACAAGGCCTCGTTAATTCCGCTCTCATCGGACGCTTTTCTTAAAATATCTCTTCCATAGCAGGGAATGCCGTTCTTCCTCGCATACATCTCTGCGACCGTTTTTCCTCCGCTGCCATACTGCCTGGCAACTGTTACAATAATGTTGCGCATAATATCCCTCCTTTAGTCACTTTTTTCTATGTTCAGTATAACCTATGTTTGCCGACTTCGCAACAAATAAAAACGACAGATCTGCAAAGCCCTGGACCAATAGAGAAAGTATCCTGCATATTGGATCGTACGCTTTTCTGCCGGATCAGAATTCTCTCAATACATAAGCAGGCGTAAAAAACGACCGGCGGCAGGAACATTTTCCCGCCGCCGGTCCGACAGCTCCGTCGGACAAACAAAGGTAAAATCCGCCGGAAGTTTTTTCATGATATGTATATTTGCGAGCCTATTACTGTTCTCTCGAGGCTGACTGTTACACACTGGATACGACATGAAGCCCGTCTTTTTCTTTTACCACCTCGAAGACGAGCGGATTCTGCTCTGCCCACGCGGCGTCCGCCTGCGCTTTTTCATTCCACTGGCGGTAGCTTTTCACAAAGCCGCCGTGAATCAACTCCTCCGCCTCCAGACGCGCCTGCACCGCCTCGTCGAATGTCTTATATCTTCCCAGATAGAAGCGGCGTCCCTTGAAGCCGATATTTACCCGGTAGCCGCCACGCGCGGTCCTGTTCACGCCGCGGAAGCCGCTGGTATTGTCGCTGCGGTATTTCCGCTTTTCCAGCCATTCGATGCAGGTGCCGTCCACCCGCGTCAGACGATCCCGGATGCCGTCCTGCACCTCCCGGCGCAGACAGCCGCAGCTTTTCTGCGTGCCGCTGAGGAGGGCATCCCGCGTAACTTCCACTTCTCTTCCGCAGTCACAGCGGCAGTGCCAGTACACCGACGACTTTTTGCTTTTTTCCTTCGTAGGCGCCAGCGCCACCAGCCGTCCGAACCGCTGGCCGGCAAGATCATCCTTCATATGGTGCATCCAGAGATTTTCGCAGCCGCAGCTCGTTGCCTTTCCAGATTTTAAGCTGTGCGACGATACGATTTTCGTATTGCCGCAGTCGCACCGGCAGTTCCAGTACATATGCCCGCGGCGGCTCTCCGCGCGCGACTGTACCGTCAGATGTCCGAACTGCTGGCCGGTAAGGTCGGCGGCAGTGTTCCTGCCCCGTGAAGAATTTTTCGAGATACAGCCGCAGTCCGTTGTCGTCCCCCGCTGCAGGTACTTTGTGTTCGCCAGCGTCTCCTGCCCGCAGTCGCAGCGGCAGCGCCAGACCACGTAGCCGCAGAATCTCTCCGGCGTCTTTTCCAGCACGGTCAGATGACCGAACCGCTGTCCAACCAGATTTTTACTCTTTCCCGCCATAATTCTTACCGCCATTTCCTGCCGTCAGCTTCTTTTTCGCCAGGATTGCGGCAGCGACGATAACCACCGCAGCTCCCATCAGCACAGTCCAGAGTATCAGATTTGTGGAATCGCCGGTCTTTGGCGCGTCACTCTTCTTCGCTTCCGTCTGTTTTTCTGTCTGCTTTTCGGTTTCCGTTTCTGATTCCGTTTCCGTCTCTGATTCTGTCTCAGTTTCCGTCTCTGTCACATAAACATTTACAAAGGAAGCGCAGTCCAGCTTCTCGCTCTCCTCATTGCGGTACAGCACGGATACCGCGCCGAGACCGCCCGCCTCATCATTTGTCACAGTGACAATCAGATGATATACGGAATTATCATATGTGCAGTCCACATTGGAACCGCCCTGCTGGCTGATCGTGTAACGGTAAATGCCCACCCTCGGAAAACGGATTACCGGAAAGCTCTGCGTCCCTTCCCCGGAGATTACCAGCGTGCAGACCGCGCCGTCGCTGCCCTCCGGCATCGGTGCGGATGCATCGTCCGCCTCCAGAACAACAGAAAAATCCTCCGCCTCCTCCGGAAGCGTCCCGGTCAGGGAAATCTGCACCGGAACCTCTGTAACCAGCCCTTCTGCCGCCATTGCCTCTGACGGTGCATATCCAAACGCCCCAAATACAGTAAGCACCAGCGCCATCAGAATTCCTCGTTTCCATGTTTTCATTTTTCATATCCTCCTGTTCGCTGACATGTGGCTCCGCAGCAGTTCCGCTAAGCTGCGCTGTTACGTGGCTTCATCACTGTCAGAATAATGGTTCTTGCATCTGTGAATTCTGAAGAGCAGGTGGAAAGCGCCAGAATCTGGCTGCTTCCGTCCGTCTGCCGCAGTTCTGCAACCGTATCCGCATCGTAGTACAGTGCATTCTGTTCCACAAAATCCAGCAGGGAATTTATATCATCCTGATACTGCTGCGGGTCGAAGATTGCATCCTCGGACGCCGTCACCAGCATGCAGGCATAGATTTCCAGGTCATAGGTTCTGTCCGGCAAAATCAGATTTCCTGTCTTATTTTTCCGGAAAAAGGTCTCCTCCTCAAATTTATCGAGGTCTCCAAACATATTTCCGTTCGCCATGTGATGTCCGTAGAGAAGCGAATACGTGTCGCCAAATCCGCGGTCGCTGCGGGAATCCAGAAAAATGCTGCCTGCCATCGCAAAGTTCCCGTATACATCGGTATTAATATAAGTAAGGTTTGTTGCCCCCTGTAAAACGGGGTAATCAATATTGGTGTTGTCTATGGTAACCCACGCACAGACATCGGGATTGACTGTCAGAAGCTCTTCAAAGGAAGCGCCGCCCGCTTCAATCACCGTCGGCTTCAGCTTCATCATATCCGCGCGCACATCCTCCGCCGCCGAATATACCCTGCTGTTGTCCCACAGCGCATATACGGAGTACAGCCCTGCCGTGCAGAGACACAGGGCTACCACAAAGGAGACAAGGGCATTTGCCGCTCTCAAAAATGCTCCCGCCAAACGCATACAGTTCCACTCCCTGTATCATGCGGTTTCCCGCCCTCCCCGGAGCAGCTCCGGGGAGAGGTTCCGCCTCTTATTCTGTCATCTTGTTTTTCTTGTCGTCTGTTATTTCGTTACTTGCTTACAGCGTTGTTTTGTTATCGCGTTGTTTTGTCGCCGCGTCGTTTTGTCGCCGCGTCAGTTTTTTACCGCGTAATTTTATTACCGCGCCGTTCTGTCATCCCGGCACTTTACTGCCCTGCCTTTCTGACAGCCCTTTCGCCGGATCCTGTCCCGCATCCGCAGTGGCTTAAGATAAATTTAGCGGTTTGCAGAGAAACGCTTTCTTGCGAACATAACTACTGCGCATACTGCAACCAGCGCAAGAATCATGATGTACGGCATGCTGTCAAGGTTGATGCCGGTGTCAATCTTATCGTTGTTCTTATTATTTGTGATATCTACGCTGTCACTTGCACTATCAATTTTCTTGTTATTATCACCCAAAGCATATGTTGTCTTATAACCGTCGCTAGTATAATCAGCCTCTTCTACAGTGTAAGTAACTCCATAAGGAATATTGGTGAAGGTCACGGTCTCATCATGTTTCAGATTAATTTCAGCAGTTGCCGTTCCACTTGTCCATGCACTTGCAGGAATAGTATAATCCGTGCCACCATCTGAGTAGGAAATTGCTTCACTGACTTCTTTTCCTTCCGGAGCTGTAAATGTTACTGTCACAGCGAATTCTTTCTGCTGGTCACCTAAGTTTCCAGTAACAATCTTTTTTACAGCCAAGGAACCTGCAGAATACTCATTGTCATTAAAAGTATTTGTCTTGTTTCCACCTTCATCCTCTGTATGAACAGCAGCTACACGGATATAACCGCCCTCGTCCTGCAGAACTGTAACAACCAGTTTGATGTCACTGGTACGGTATGTAACACCGGCAGTTAAACCCTGAGTTTCCTTAATCGTGTAGGTATAGACACCAACACTGCTATACTCTGGCAGGGTTATTGTAATATCTTTGCTCTTGGTCTCGGAACCAGCTTCACCTTTTTCATATGACACACTGCCAATCGTCGGTAACGGCATGTTTCCTGTAGCCACACCAGCGGCAGCATCTTTAACAGATGTTCTCTCAATAGAAAATCCAAACGTCTCTGCCGGTGAAGTTGTACTTGGGTTTGTTGCTTCATAGCTCTTTTTGATGGTGACGGTTTTCATATCAGTATATGATGGTGTTGTGTCTCCTCCCGTTGCCATCGCCACGGCTCCCATGTTCAGCACCATAGCTGCTGAAAAAATAATTGCTGCAATTTTTTTCATTTTCATGAATTTTTCCTCCCTGGAATATTAAAATTTATTTATGAACAGCCTTTCGGCTTATCATACTGTGTGAGCTGCGCTCTGCTCGGCGCTGTCTGCTCTTTGCTTTGCGCTTTTCCGGGCGTGACCGGTATGCACCGGCGCTCTGCCCGCTATTCTATAATCCCCTCCGGCGGAGAATGGTGATTACTTTCCCTCTCACGTCCCCCATTGGAACCGCCCCAAGTGTCCGGCTGTCCACTGTCTGTGTCCGGTAATCACCGAGCACAAAGACACATCCTTCCGGTACCACGTAAGGATACTCAAGTTCTCCTTCCGCATAGGTCGGATAGAGAATCTCCCCGCTCTGTACCGTACCGTTTACAAGAAGCGTTCCGCTGTCATCCAGCGTCACCACATCCGTCCCGCGGGCGGCGATCCGTCCGATGTACTCCTGCCCGTCCACTTCGTAAACCACGACATCTTTTTTTGCGTATTCCTGCTGCAGCCGGAACGCAAATACCAGATCGCCGTCTTTCAATGCCGGGAACATGCCGTTCCCGGAAACCTGTGTAATCAGAAAAACCTGTGTAAGAAGAAGCCAGCCTGCTGCCGCAAGCAGCACGATCCGGATGAGCAAGCTTACATAACCTTTCCGGATTTCTTCCTGCCGCCTCTGCTTTTCTTCGCGCGCAGCCCGCGCACCGCTTCGGCGTCCCCGGCGCTCCTGTGCGGGGCGTTCCCCATATTCATCGCGCTCCCGCACAGGGCGTTCTCTGTATGGTTCCCGTCCCGGCGCCGGTGGATTTCTGTAATCAGCCTGTTTTTGCACCGGCTGTTCCCTGTATGTATTCTGTTCCTGCGTCTCTCTGGCTCTCTCCCGTCTTTCAGTCGTCATTACTTTCTCCGCTGACCGGCGCGATATTTCTTACGTCTGCCTATAACGAACAGAACCGCTCCCACAATTACAACTGCCAGAATAACGATGTATGGAAGCGAATCCAACGTGATGCCGGTATCCGGAGAGCCTTCCTTATTATTGGTAACGACAACTTTTCCGTCAGCAGTAACCTTGACCTTAAACGTTACAGAACCATTCCCACCTTGCGATGCTGTCAGACTTGCTCCTCCGTATGTTGCACTAACGGTATAACCATTGGCATTCGTTTCAGTCAGCGTTAATTCTGTTCCGACCGGAATGTTCTCAATCTTATGTGTTGCTTCATGTTTTAAAGTGAAGTTATTATCCGTCCCTTCCTTCATGCCATCATAACTATAAGTAAAGTAGAAATCTTTCGTCTGGTCTCCCAGACCACCGGTTACCTGCTTTTCAATGGTAATGCTGGTAGTCGCTGGTTTATACTTTGCAGTAAAATACACTGTACCATCTTCCAATTCAACATTACTGGGGACATAGCCAGCTGTCCACCTTTCCTCACTGACCTTCTCATTTGCCTCATTGTACCAGCCATCAAACACATAAGTGATTCCGTCATCACCCACTTTTTCTGCAGGAATCGTCTGCGCATTCGTGTATTTAGCAATAGCCGCTGGATCACCACCCGTAATCTTTTTATTCTCGGCGTATACATCGGTATAGTCCTCAGCATTCGGCATTTGCACCTTAAATCTTGCAACATAAGACTTGCTGCAAACCACACTGATTTTACAGTCTATATGTTTATCTGGAACAGTGCCATTATCCCTTGAAATCTTGTATGGAATCAGTGTAATTTGTTCAATGTCATCCAGTTTTAAATCACTAATTCCAAGGTCTTTTTCCAATTCGGCTTTATATGTGCCGTAGACAGCACTGTATACTTCCGGATATAAATCTTTATTCAAAGACCATGTAGAACCCTCGGAACCGTCCGGCCATGAACTAATGTACTCTGAGACCCTCGTAAATACATTTTTGTTGTTTGTCCATATTGCATCACTCGTTCCAATTACCTGAGCGTCATTTCCATTGTACCGAACCACAGATCCCCACTGATCCACAGCATTACTGTTCGCGTCACTAGTGGGACTTTTCAGATAATAAACTTGTGCACCTACAGGCACGTTCTCTAATGCTGTAACAGTTACCTCGTGGGGATCATAATCCCACCGCCCATAATAAGAATAATAATATCTAATCTCTACTTTACCTACCGCAACTCCTTTTACAACTCCCTTCTCTGTTACTGTAGCAATGTTCCCATTTGCAGACCACCAATAACCGTTTCCGCGATTAGTTGTTAACTGGATTGCTTCTCCCACCATAACCGTATTCTCTCCTGTTATTGCCGCCGGAGAAATCCCATCATCCTCCGCATATACCGCATACAGCACCGGGGAGAATTTATCGGATGTAAACCCCACCGTACCGGACGGGGCTGCTGCTTCCGTCAGTGTGTCGGTGATGTTTCCGTTTTCATCTGCGTGATAGACACGCGCTTCTTCGGCCTCATCCACGATATCCATGCCGGAGTATTCGATGCGAACCGAACCGTCCAGATTATGCATTTCATTGCCGTCGGCATCGTAGAAGGTGATGTCGAAACCGATGAGCTGGACAACTTCTTTTTCTCCCAGCGTGTCGTTGATTGTCTGTTCGGCAGTATCAAGCACGTCCGCCGCCAGCGGCTCCACCGTCACAGTTGTCCCTGCCGGAAGAATACCCTCCGGAGCATGGATGCTCACGGTAATTCCGTTCACGGTTGTACGGTATGTAAATTCCGGTTTTTCCTTTTCGGTCGCCTCTGCCGTTTCGCTCTCACTCTCAGAAGTTGCTTCCTCTGTAAGGTTTTCGCTTCCGCTTTCACTGACCGCTTCGCTTGTGGTTTCGCCGGTTATTTCGGTGACCGCTTCACCGGCTGTCTCGCTGGTTATTTCACTGCTGGGTTCACCAGCATTTTCTGTCACATTTTCCGAGAATTCCGTCCCGCCCTCACTGACATTTTCCGTCCATGTCTCGTTAGGAACAGTTTCCCCAGTCGTTTCGGTTTCCACCGGTACCGTTTCCGCCTCCGTCAGCCCGGCTGTTTCCTCCTGGATGGCTGCCGGCGGCTCTGTCTCCGGAACGGCAGCTGGTGTTTCCGCTTCCGTGCCGCTGTCCGTGGCAAGTTCTGTCAGCCCGGTTTCCTCTGCTATTACGGAAAAGCCGCTTCCGCAGACCAGGGACATTACCATGACCAGCGCCATCAGGAATGTCAATGATTTTTTCACTTTCCTCTGCATTCCACATTCTCCATTCTTCTTTTTTTCAGATGCACTGCCAACCAACAGCCTGTTTACTGCATAATGTCTGTTATGGGGTATTTTTTGCGGTAACGGATACCGGTAACCGATAATCCGCCGCATGAGAATTGAATAAGATGCCATTTAAAAGCAGACTGGAACAAGGCCGAAGAAAATTTTTCCCTGTCGGTCTGTTTTTTGTGGAAAATTAGTATTGAATTTTCACTACTATGATGCTAGAATAGTAACTGTTAACAGATAGATACATATGTAATGACTGCTCTTTTACCGCATAACAGACATTATGCGGTTTTTTGTGTTCCCCGGCACTGACGCGGATACGGCTGAAGCTGTGCGCCTCCCCGCTCCCGGAGCCTTTCATCGTCCGCCTCTGCTTCCGGAGCCCTTCGTCATCCTTCCCCATTCAGACCACAAGTCCCAGATATTCAATCTGGCGTTTCTGCTCCTCGCTGCTGACCAGCGTGTAGATCCGCGTGGTGTTGATGCTCGCATGTCCCAGTAAATCTGCCAGATGGGATATATCCTTTTTCATCTTATAATATGTGACGGCAAACAGGTGCCGGAGATTGTGCGGGAATACTTTTTCCCGGCAGATTCCCGCTTCGCCGCAGAGCGCTTTCATTTCGTGGCAGATGTTGCTGCGGTCAACCGGTTTCCCACTCCTGGTGACAAAAATACTTCCTCCGGTTATTTTCTGTCCGGCCACGTATTTTCTCAGCTTCCTGCACAGCGGCGCCGACAGCAGCACGTTCCGCTGTTTTCCCTTGGAGCTTACCGTCGCACACCCCGTCTGCAGGGCTTCTACCGTGATATACCGCAGCTCGCTCACCCGGATGCCCGTCGCGCAGAGCACCTGCATCATCCAGTACAGCCGCTGGTTTTTCTTTTTCCCCGCTGCATCCAGGAGACGGAAATACTCCGCCTTTGTCAGATCCCGTTCCCGCGCGCGAAAGGCTTCCTTCTGGATTTTCAGCGCCTTTACCGTGCATTCGTGCCATCCCATCATTTTCAGGAATGCATTGACAGCTGCCAGCATGGAATTCACACTTGCCGCCGCATAATGCTCCGTCAGGTATTCCTTGTATGCAATTACGGTAGATTTGTCGATTTCATTTTCTTCCTTTACATACGCAAAAAATGCACTGACATCCCGCATGTATTTTTCAATCGTTGCCTGCGCCTTTTCCTCCCCCTTTAACTGGTTTTGAAATTCCTGCAGCATGGTCTTTTCCAGTAAATGTGCCATATGCTATCCCTCTCTTTTCTTCTGAAGCTTTCCGGCGCACTGACCGCCGGTGTTCCTCATAGTATGCCCCAGATGAAAAAAACTTTGCAAGCCATATCCGTCTGACCACGGCACAATCTGCTCCACCTACAGGACCTGCCGCCGGCAGCTCCCTTCGGATGCATGGCAACCTACAGGACCCGCCGCCGGCGGCTCCCTTCGGATGCATGGCAATAAAAAAGCATCCGGCGCAGGATATGTCTCCCACACCGGATGCTTCCGGACTATATACAACAAAACAAAATAGCTGCAAATGCCTTCTGGCACTTACAGCTATAAACTACTTCTTTATTCTCCAAGGTATGCCTTCTTAATGGAATCATCGTTGAGCAGCGTCTCCGCCTTGCCCGACTGCACGATCTTTCCGGTTTCGAGCACGTAAGCGCGATCCGCAATGGAGAGCGCTTTTTTCGCATTCTGCTCTACCAGGAGTACGGTCGTGCCGCTGGCGCTCACGCTCTGGATAATGTCGAAGATTTCATTTACCAGGATAGGCGAAAGTCCCATCGAGGGTTCATCCATCAGAATGATGCGCGGCTTGGACATCAGCGCGCGTCCCATGGCAAGCATCTGCTGCTCGCCGCCGGAGAGCGTTCCGGCAATCTGATTTTTGCGCTCCTCAAGACGCGGGAAGCGTTTGTAGACCTCCGCCAGACTTGCCTCAATCTCATTTTTATCTTTTCTGGTATAGGCGCCCATCAGCAGGTTCTGATACACCGTAAACTGCGCAAACACGCGGCGTCCCTCCGGCACGTGGGCCATTCCAAGGCTGACGATCTTATGCGCCGGAACTTTGGTGAGCTCCTGTCCTTCAAATAAAATGCTTCCCTTTTTCGGACTCAGAAGACCGGTAATTGTCTGCAGGGTCGTCGTCTTTCCGGCGCCGTTTGCGCCAATCAGCGCAACGACCTCGCCCTCGTTTACCTCGAAGGAAATTCCTTTGATGGCCTGAATCACGCCGTAAAATACTTCCAGATCCTTGATCTCAAGCATTGCCATGTCTCATTTCCCTCCTATTCTCCAAGATATGCCGTGATAACCTGCGGATCGCTCAGCACCTCCGCTGTCTTGCCCTGGCAGAGTACCTGTCCGAAATTCAGTACCGTCAGCTCCTCGCAGATACCGGAAACCAGCTTCATGTCGTGCTCGATCAGAAGGATCGTCATGTCAAAATTATCGCGTACAAAGTGAATGGTCTTCATCAGCTCCGCCGTCTCGTTGGGGTTCATGCCCGCCGCCGGCTCGTCGAGCAGCAAAAGCTTCGGGTTCGTCGCCATCGCGCGCGCGATCTCCAGCTTGCGCTGTTTGCCGTAGGGAAGGTTGGACGCCAGATACTCCGCCTCGCCGTCCAGTCCGAACACCCGCAGAAGCTCCATCGCCTTTTCATTCATTTCCTTTTCCTGCTTAAAATAAGAAGGCAGACGCAGGATCCCCGCAAGCGTCGAATATTTATGATCGTTGTGCAGACCAACCTTTACATTGTCAAGCACCGACATCGCGCCGAACAGACGGATATTCTGAAAGGTTCTTGCAATCCCGGCCTTATTGATCTCAATGGTGCTCTTTCCGGTAATATCCTCCCCGTCCAGGCGGATCACACCCTCGGTCGGCTTATATACGCCCGTCAGCAGATTGAAAATCGTTGTTTTTCCGGCGCCGTTCGGTCCGATCAGGCCATAAAGCTGTCCTTTTTCGATTGATACGTGAAAACCATCCACCGCGCGGAGACCGCCAAACTGAATGGACAAATTGTTTACTTCAAGCATTGCCATGTTAAGCCGCCTCCTTTTTCTTTCTGCCGCCCTTCAGCTTCTCCAGCATACGGCTTCTCCAGTTGCGCGCCGCAGGCGCCCAGTTAAACAGCATCATCGCGATCAGCACAATTGCGTAGATCAGCATACGGTAGGTGGAGAATCCGCGCAGCAGCTCCGGAAGCGCATACAGGATAATCGTCGCAATAATAGAACCGCGCAGATTTCCGATGCCGCCGAGCACCACGTATACCAGGATCAGGATCGACAGGTTATAGTCGAAGGTGGATACCTTCAGCATGGAAAGATTGTGGGCATAAAGCACTCCGGCTACCCCGGCAAGGGCCGCAGAAATCGTAAATGCCATCAGCTTATATTTTGTCACACTGATGCCCACGGATTCCGCCGCAATACGGTTGTCCCTGGTGGACATGATCGCGCGCCCGCTTCTGGAATTTACCAGATTCTGCACAATAAACAGAGTGATCAGAATCAGAATCACGCCTATGATAAAGAAATAATCCTTGATATCCTTATATAAGGCAGCCGTGCCCGAAATGCCGAGCGCGCCCTTCATGATCTGCTTGCCGCCCGCAGCCATTTTAAGCCCTGCCGAGCTTGCCGCCACATGAAGTCCGTTTTCATCCACGCCCACATACAGCACGTTGATGAGGTTCTTGATGATCTCGCCGAATGCCAGCGTAACGATCGCAAGATAATCGCCGCGAAGTCTCAGAACCGGGATGCCGATCAGCACGCCGAAAACCGCCGCCACTGCCGCGCCGATCAGAATTGCGAGGATCAGCCTTGGCACAGACGGGATCGTGTCCGCAAACACATTGGAAAACAGCGCGCTGGAATAAGCGCCGACGCACATGAATCCGGCGTGTCCCAGACTCAGCTCGCCCGAAAATCCAACGACCAGGTTCAGGGAAAGCGCCGCGATCGTGTAGACGCAGAGCGGCACCAGAAGCCCCGTGAGCAGCCTGGACAGATTGCCCGTCGCGGAAAGTGTCTGCACAACGATGAAAATAACGATCACCATCGCGTACGTGATATAATTATTTTTTGATGTCTTACTCATACCTTTTTTCATATCCGCCACCTACACTTTCTCCTGTACATTCTTGCCAAACAGTCCGGTGGGCTTTACCAGAAGCACGATGATCAGCACCGCAAACACGATCGCATCCGCCACCTGGGAAGAAATGTAGGCTTTTCCGAAAATCTCAATGACGCCAAGCAGAATGCCGCCGATCATCGCGCCCGGAATCGAGCCGATGCCGCCGAATACCGCCGCCACAAATGCCTTGATGCCCGGCATCGCGCCGGTGTACGGCGTCAGCGTGGGGTATGCCGAGCAGAGAAGCAGTCCGGCGATCGCAGCAAGCCCGGAACCGATCGCGAAGGTGAGGGAAATCGTGGAATTTACATTCACGCCCATAAGCTGCGCCGCGTCGCGGTCCTCTGAAACCGCCTGCATCGCGCGTCCCGGCTTCGTCTTGTTTACAAAAAAGGTCAGACCGCACATGATAATGATACATGCGGCGATCGTCACAATGGTAATACCCTTGATGGTAAGCTGTCCGTCAAACAGTACCAGCGTCGGCACGTTGATCACGGTCACGAAGCTCTTTGCATCTGCGCCGAAGATCAGCAGCGCCAGATTCTGCAGCAGATAGCTGACGCCGATCGCCGTGATCAGCACTGCCAGATTGGACGACGCTTTTCTGAGCGGGCGGTATGCAACCATTTCAATGGTGATGCCAAGAACCGTACACAATACAACAGCCAGAAGAATGGACAGTGCCGGAGACAGCCCTGCTTTCGTGATCGCCGTGAGGATTACAAAGGCGCCGACCATAATGACGTCTCCATGGGCGAAGTTCAGCATCTTCGCGATGCCGTACACCATGGTATATCCAAGGGCGATGATCGCATAGATACTGCCAAGGCTGATGCCGTCTTTTAAATAGGAAATAAAACTCATAGTACACCTCATAAATATTCTGTGTGTTTTCTCAGTGGTCCTTTGTTTTTACATAACAGGAAAGGACAGCTACACATCCGTTCCTGTTATATAAAAACAGAGAGACGGCGCCTTCCTCACAGGTACCGTCCCCCGTTTCTTAAACGGCAATCCCCCTGTTATCGGGGAAGTGTCTTTTTACATCAAAACACTATGGAAATGTTACTCCATCATCTCGTAAACGCCGTCTTTGATCACAACAGCCTTCGGCTCCTTATCGCACTCGCCGTCCTCGGTCCATTTTGCTGCACCGGTAAGACCGTCGATCTCAATGTTCAGCATGGAAGCGGACATTGCAGCGCTGATGTCCTCGTTGGACATATCCGGTGTGATGCCTGCATCGTTTGCTGCTGCCTGCATAGCGTAAATTACATCATAAGCGTCTGCTGCAAACTGGTTCGGCGTCTCGCCGTTGTTTGCCTCGCCGTATGCGGTTACGAAGTTTACAGTCGCCTCATCCTCTGCGGTTGCGGAGAACGGTGTCAGAAGCATAACGCCCTCTGCCAGAGAGGTATCAAAGTTTTCTACGGAAAGGATACCGTCCATACCGTCTACGCCGAAGAAGGTAACGTCGAGCTGCGCGTCTGCCGCCTGCTGCAGGATCAGCGCACAGTCAGAATAGTAGTTCGGCAGGAACAGAAGCTCTGCGCCGCTCTCTTTGATCTTGGAAAGCTGTACGGAGAAGTCTGTGTTGCTGTCTGTGGTGTATGCTTCATCTGCAACAACCTCCAGACCATATCCCGGAGCTGCCTCTACGAATGCATCGTGGATACCTACGTTGTAGTCTGTGGAAGAATCATACAGAATCGCGATCTTGGTAGCAAGCCCGTTCTCAGAGATGTACTGAGCGGATTTGGAACCCTGCATCGGGTCTGTGAAGCACATACGGAACTCGTTGGAGCCTGCTGTGATACAGTCTACCGCGCTTCCGGACGGTGTGAACAGGAAGGTGCTCTCTGCTGCCTCACCGCCTACTGCGATGCAGGCACCGGAGGTAACGGTACCGCAGAGCATCTGCATACCCTTGTCCAGAAGGTCGTTGTATGCGTTGATCGCCTTCTCAGCATCGCCCTGGTCGTCGCCTGCGTCCAGAAGCTCAACCTGATAGCCGTTGAAGCCGCCGTTTGCGTTTACTTCATCGATCGCAATTTTTGCTGCATTGTATACATTCGTGCCGTACTGTGCATAGTCGCCTGTCATCGGTCCGATTACGCCAATCTTGAAGGTACCTTCTTCCGCTGCTGCCGGCACTGCCAGAACGCCTGCAACCATAGCCGCCGCCATAGCAACGCTGACTGCTTTGTTAAATTTTTTCATAATTCTTATCCTCCTTTATAAATTTGACATTAATGATAACTCCGGAATGCCTTATTTGTCAATGTTTTTTTCGTTTCCTTATCATGGATATAAAGCATTAAAACCATTTATTTTCTTGATGCCAGGGCGTCGAAAGTCATACGTTCTTCTACGCGCCCACATTCACCGTATACCATTTTTCAGTCGGCTCGGACAGGTATACTACGATCACGTCTTTCAGCTCCGCGATACTGCCCTCCTGCGGCCAGGTGTTCATGGTTTTGGTCTGCTCCAGCGCCGCCGCTATCTGCTGCTCGTCCGCCTGCTGCACCGCATAGCCTCTGGTCTGCAGGAAATCGCACATTCTGGAATTATTTCCGTCGTCCCAGGCAAAGAAGGAACCGCCGAGCGTGCAGGATTCCAGGACCGGCAGCTCATCCTGCGCGACCATACCGATAAACGCGACCGGCTTTTCGTGATAATCCATCCCTGCCGCCTGGATGTCGTACATGATCTGACCCGCCGTCGTGCAGTCCTTTTCGTACGCAATGCTGCTGTAATAGTAGATCAGATTCATATTACGGGCGTTCAAAAACAACAGATAACTTCCAAGGACCACCATCGCCTTTTTCAGCAGCGGCTTTGTGATGGTCTGCGTGATAACATACATCTGCACCGCGCCCGTCAGCGGAAGCGCAAGCAGCATCCTTCCATGCGTCTTGTAGGTCGCCAGCGCCAGATACAGCACAAACGGAGCCACGCAGAGCGCGACCGTATAGAACAGAATACCAGCTTTTTTCTTCCATCCCTTCTGCCGCGCAAACAGGTACACCGCGCAGATTACAAAAAGAATAGAGAGCACGCGGATCACGCTTCCCCCATAGATGTATTCTCCCTGAAAAGGAATCGCAAAAGAAACACGTCCGATGTTGGCGACTGCCATCGCCGCTGCCATCTTCCAGTCGCCGCTTGTCCAGCCATTGTAATTATCGCCGAGATAACCGGCAGAACCGACCAGACGCCCCAGGATCACATTTATTACATAATAAACTGCGACTGCCATCGCACAGATCGCCGCACAGGTGAGAATCGTACATTTCAGACTGCACTGAGCACTGTTTTCCGCGCGCTTCGCCGGATCGCCTGTTCCCATTTTCGTCTCGTCCTGCAAAGCCTGTCTGTCTGCGTACAAAGCGCCCTTCCCCAGGCTGCGGCACACAGAAAGATAATGCAAAAGGCATTCCGCCGCCACCGCTGTCACATACACGCAGATCATCGCCTGGAAGGTAGCTATGCCGTAAAACAGGCAGAGCATCGCGCAGACTGCGTCCTTTTTTCTGCGCTGCTTCAGGAAGCGCCGGCTGAGCACAAAGCTTACTGCCGTCGCTATCATCGCGGTGCTCACCTGCAGATCGAACATGGAGAACGCCATAATTTCTCCCACCACAAAGGGCAGGGAGGAATAATACGCGCAGAAGAAAAACACCTGCCACTCCTTTGGCTTTTCCAGAAGCGCGTATGCAAAGATCATGCCGGATATATTCCAGCCGACGATCGCCAGAAAATCCCAGAGAAACGGCGCAAAATTGCCGTTGCTCGTGAAGATCAGATCAAACAGCCAGATCGCAAATCTTCCCTGAAGGATCCAGAGCGCGCTCGGCTCCGAGGCCAGGATCCACGTTTCGTCGTCGATGCAGAGGGTAAAGTGCGTAAGCATAAACCCAAAGCACACGAAGGAAAACAGCAGCGAGCCGATAAGCGCCCTCTTATATTTTTTCGCAAATGTTGTCATTCTAGTACGCTTTTCCCCAGTAAACCATCTTTGTCGCCGGTTTTCCGCAGTAAATACAGGTATCCGCAATCTGCTCCTGCTCAAACGGGATACAGCGGGAGGTAACGCCTGCCTCCTCTTTGAGAGCGTCCTCGCACTCCTGGCAGCCGCACCACATTGCTTTGATAAAGCCCGGCTTGTTTTCTGCGATATCCTTGAATTCGTCAAGCTTCGCCGCCGTGTAGGTATGCGCATCGCGGTGTGCGCGTGCGCGCTCCAGCATATCCTTCTGCATAATCTCCAGCACTTCCGCCGTCTTCTGTGCAAGCTCTTCAAGCGGCGTCACCAGCTTTTCTCTTGTGTCGCGGCGCACGATGACAGCCTGTCCTGCCTCGATATCCTTCGGTCCAAGTTCGATACGCACCGGAATGCCGCGCATCTCCTGCTCGGAGAATTTCCAGCCCGGACTCTTCTCGGAATCGTCCAGCTTCACGCGCAGGCCTGCTTTCGCAAGCGTCTCTTTTACTTCGTTTGCCTTATCGAGCACGCCGTCCTTCTGCATCTGGATGGGGATCACCATCACCTGTGTGGGCGCTACGCGCGGCGGCAGCACCAGACCGCTGTTGTCACCGTGAACCATGATGATTGCGCCGATCATACGGGTGGTCATGCCCCAGGAGGTCTGATGTACATATTTTAAAGTGTTGTCTTTATCCGCATACTGGATGCCGAAAGCCTTTGCAAAGCCGTCGCCGAAATTGTGGCTGGTGCCGGACTGCAGCGCCTTGCCGTCGTGCATCAGCGATTCGATGGTGTAGGTCGCCTCCGCTCCGGCAAATTTTTCTTTATCGGTCTTGCGGCCCTTGATCACCGGGATCGCAAGAAACTCCTCACAGAAATCAGCGTAAACGTTCAGCATCTGGATGGTGCGCTCCTCCGCTTCCTCAGCAGTCGCGTGCGCGGTGTGTCCCTCCTGCCACAGAAACTCGCGGGAACGAAGGAACGGACGGGTCGTTTTCTCCCAGCGCATAACCGAGCACCACTGGTTGTATACCTTCGGCAGATCGCGGTAGGAGTGTACGTCGTTCGCATAGAAATCGCAGAACAGTGTCTCGGAGGTCGGACGCACACACATTCTCTCCTGCAGCGGCTCCAGTCCGCCGTGCGTCACCCACGCCACCTCCGGCGCAAAACCTTCCACATGATCCTTCTCCTTCTGGAGCAGGCTTTCCGGGATCAGCATCGGCAGATATACATTCTCCACTCCGGTTTCCTTGAAACGTCTGTCCAGCTCATGCTGTATATTTTCCCAGATCGCATAGCCAGCCGGCTTGATCACCATGCAGCCTTTCACGCTGGTGTAATCGGTCAGCTCCGCCTTTTTCACGACGTCGGTATACCACTGCGCGAAATCCTCCTCCATCGAGGTGATCGCTTCCACTAATTTCTTGTCTTTCGCCATAATTTTTCTCCTCAATATCTAATATTCACAGCGCCGCAGACGCCGCAAAACCCGCCCGGGCGCGTCACTTTCTTTATTTTAGTGCATTTCCCTCACTTTTTCAACACTGCATTGATATTTTTGCAGAAAAAACAGCCAGGCTTCTTGCATGAATCCCGTTTTTACACTATAATAAAACCACTTAATCGATCCGACGGAGCGTTTTGTGATGCATCCAGTCATACTGCGCCCCTTCCCACACTACAAAGAAGGGAGACTCCTATGCAAAAGCCAGTTCTGTACCGAAAAAGATTGATTCCCGATGAATGCATTCTGCTGAAAAATGATGAGATCCTCCACGCGGAGGAAAATCTGATCGTCACCAAATGGAACACCCTCCGTCCGAAAAAGGAATTAAGCCACGGTCTGTCCGCCTTTTTCCTTGACAGGGGTATCAAGATCAGCAAATTTTACAACCACGCAGGCGAGCTGATCTGCTGGTACTGCGACATCATCACCTATACTTACGACCGGGATACAGACACTTATGTGATGACAGATCTTCTGGCGGACGTGCTGGTGTACCCCGACGGAACCGTGAAGGTCGTCGACCTCGACGAGCTTGCGCTGGCAGCAGAAAAAAAGCTGATCTCGGAAGAACAGCTTTTAATCGCGTTAAGACAGCTCGACTGGCTGCTGCAGACCATCTACAGCGGCAGTTTTCGTAAGCTGCTCCAATATGTTGATCAGTTTTGCCCGAACAATCGGTTTTCCTGAATACTTTCCGGCATAACCCCTGCATCCGGTCCGCACCAGGATGATTCTCCTCTTATAACTCCAGGGAGATCCTGCGCCCGGTCCGCTCATACCTGCGCAGCTTCACGCCCGCTGTCGTCAGCATCCGCTTGGATGCCAGCACGGAAGGCGTGTCTGCGTATTTATCACAGTCATATACGATCTGTTTGATACCCGCCTGGATGATCGCCTTCGCGCACTCATTGCACGGAAACAACGTCACATAAAGCGTCGCGCCGTCCAGACTGCCCCCGCGGTAGTTTAAGATCGCGTTCAGCTCGCTGTGCGTCGTGTAGAGATACTTCGTGTTCAGCTCGTCTCCCTCGCGCTCCCACGGGAAATCATCATCCGAGCAGCCGATCGGAAGACCGTTGTACCCCATCGACAAAATCTTGTTTTCCTTGCTGACAATGCAGGCTCCCACCTGCGTGTTGGGATCCTTGGAGCGCATACCGGAAAGCAGGGCAACTCCCATAAAATACTCATCCCAGGAAATATAGTCTGTGCGCTTCGGCATCCTTTTCCCTCCTCATCTTACGCACCGGCTGCCCGGCTCTTACGTTCATGTGCCGCCCGGACGCTGCGTCGGCTGCCCGTCTCCGGTTATTGCACCGCAAAAAAGCCGTGCCGCCGCCCGTTCCATGCGCCGCCGGGCTTTTGTCTGCACGCCGCTACTTCGTTCCGAAAATACGGTCTCCGGCGTCTCCAAGTCCCGGCACGATATAGCCGTGGTCATTGAGATGGTCGTCCTTTGCGCCGATGTAGATGTCTACGTCCGGATGCGCCTTCTGCATCGCCTCGATCCCCTCCGGCGCGGCAATAATGCACATAAAATGAATGTTTTTCACGCCCTTGTCCTTCAGCATCTGGATAGCGGCAACTGCCGAGCCGCCGGTCGCCAGCATCGGGTCTACCACAAACACCTCGCGCTCTGCGCAGTCTCCGGGCAGCTTACAGTAATACTCCACCGGCTTTAAGGTTTCCGGATCGCGGTAGAGACCGATATGTCCTACCTTTGCCGCCGGGATCATCGCCAGCATTCCCTCCACCATGCCGATACCGGCGCGCAGGATCGGGATGACCGCCAGCTTCTTTCCGGCAAGCTCCTTCACCGTCGTCTCACAGATGGGCGTCTCGATCTTCACATCCTGCAGCTTTAAATCGCGGGTCGCCTCGTAACACATCAGCATAGCGATCTCCCCGATGATCTGGCGGAAATCCTTCGATCCTGTTTCTTTTCTGCGGATCACTCCGATCTTATGCTGTATCAGCGGATGATCCATCACACATACCTTTGCCATATCCGTCTCCTCCTGTCTATTCCTCGATCAGAGAAATTCTCTTTTTGTGACGCTCCTCCTGCGAAAACGGAGTATCAAGAAATGTATCGACGATTTTCAGGGCCAGTCCCGGCCCCACTACTCTGCCGCCGAGTGCCAGAATATTCGCGTCATTATGAAGGCGCGTCGCCTCCGCGGTGAAGCAATCCGTGCAAAGCGCCGCGCGAATGCCCTTCACTTTATTTGCCGCGATGGAAATACCAATGCCGGTTCCGCAGATCAGAATGCCGCGCTCACACTCTCCGCCGGTAATCGCATCCGTCACTCTGCGCGCATAGATCGGATAGTCCACCGCCGCTTCGCTGTCGCAGCCAAAATCCTTATATGCAAGTCCGCGCTTTTCCAAATGCTTTAAAATCTCCTTTTTCAGCGTATATCCGCCATGATCACATGCTACCGCTATCATTATTTTTCTTCCTCCTTCAGAATTTCTGCAAGTCTTTCTATCAGATCCTTTAAAACCAGGAAACACGCGCCATAAGCCGGCACATCCTTTCCAAGCGGACTCTCCACGTCCCCCGACCTGCCGCAGTATTCCGACAGAGTGTACACATTTTTCGCTGCGTCCGGGTATTCGTCCAGGATCTTGGCCTTCTGCGCTTCCTCCATGGTAAGCATCAGCGTACGTTCATCGAAATCGTCCTTTGTAAGCTGCACCGCCTCGTGCCCCTCCAGCGGCAGCCTGTTCTGGCTGATAATCTCCATAGCCTTTGGATTTACCGGCTCCGGAAAAAGCACGATCATGCCGCGCGTATCCACCAGAATATCCTCCAGCAGCAGCTTGTCCTGCATCAGCGCCTCCGCCATCGGAGCGCGGCAGGTGTCGCTGCGGCTGACAAATGTAAGCTTGTCATACTTTTTCATAGTTCTCTCCCTGACCTTTAAAACTATACCTCCAGCACCTGGTGTCCGGCCGCTTTCAGCAGGCGGTTCATGATCGCCTGTCCCATGACCGGCGTGTCAAACGCCTCTGAAAAAATCCGGCTGACCCTCTGCTCGTCAAACTCGCGCAGGACGGCAAACAAATGTCTGGAAATACTCAGCTCATCCGCCCTGCTGCCGATCACCTTAATAATGCCGCCCACATAGCGATCCTTCGTCTCCTCGGTGGCGATGATCCCCGGCACCCTGCCTTCCTGCAGTTCTTTTTCTATCATGGTATTAATACTGGAAATTACCTTTTCTTCCGCGCCCTCGACGATCAGCATATCCGCTTTCGGCGCATAGTGACGGTATTTCATCCCCGGCGCCTTCGGACGTGCCGTCGTGTCCGCTCCGGTAATCGCCGGATCGATGCCAACCTCTCCGATCACCGCTTCCAGCATCTCACGATTGATGTAACCCGGTCTTAATATCATCGGCACATCACCACTCATATCCACGATCGTTGATTCCACCCCGATACCGACACTGCCGCCGTCAATGATCATCTCAATTTTTCCCGTCATGTCCTCGGCAACATGCGCGGCCGTCGTGGGGCTGGGTCTGCCCGAGGTGTTCGCGCTCGGCGCTGCGACATAGCCGCCGCCCGCCCTGATCAGCGCCAATGCGACCGGATGATCCGGCATCCGCACCGCCACCGTGTAAAGTCCGCCAGTCGTCTTCAGCGGCACGCAATCCTTCTTTTGAAAGATCATCGTCAGCGGTCCCGGCCAGAATTTTGCCGCTAAGGCTTCCGCTTTCTTCGGTACCTTTGCCGCGATCCGATACAGATCCTGCAGCTTCGCTATGTGTACGATCAGAGGATTATCCGAAGGGCGCCCCTTCGCGCGGTAAATCTTCTCAGAAGCCGTCTCGTCCAGCGCGTTCGCCCCCAGCCCGTACACCGTTTCTGTCGGGAACGCGACCAGGCCGCCCGCCTGCAGGATCTCTCCTGCCTGCGCCATCGCCGCCTCATCAATCCCCGCTCTCATATCCACAATCATGGTATCCATATTTCATTCGCATCCAATCAAACTTCTTCTGCAAACAGTATACCATTTTCCTGACACTTAGGCAAGTACAACAGGTTTTCTTTACCAGTAATTTGCCATAACGCGAAAAAAATGTCCCTGTCGGGCAGGCATTCCTCTCCTGACCGACGGGGACACTTCTGAATATTATTTCTTTTTACTTCGCCTCAATTACCTCTTTCTTCAGATGCCAGATCTCATCCACATACTGCTGGATGGTTCTGTCCGAAGTAAATTTACCGCTGCATGCGGTGTTAAGCATTGCCATCTTCGCCCAGCGGGATTCATCGCGGTACGCTTCCTCCACGCGTCTCTGCGCTTCTGCGTAAGCCTTGAAATCCGCCAGAATGAAATAGGTATCTGCGCGGTCGCTGCTCTTGGTGTTAAGCAGGGAATCGTAGATATCGCGGAACATTTCCGGATCGTTCGGAGCAAACTCCCCGTTGATGAGCTGCATCAGCACGCGGCGGATATCCTGATCGCTGTTGAAGATGTTTTCCGGGTAGTAGCCGCCATTATTCTCGTAATTGATGACTTCATCAGCAGAAAGACCGAAGATAAAGGCATTCTCCTCGCCGACTTCCTTCACGATCTCCACGTTCGCGCCGTCCATGGTGCCCAGCGTCGGAGCGCCGTTCAGCATGAACTTCATATTTCCGGTACCGGACGCCTCCTTGGAAGCAGTGGAGATCTGCTCGGAAACATCGGCAGCCGCAAAGATCAGCTCCGCATTGGATACGCGGTAGTCCTCGATAAATACCACTTTCAGTTTATTCTTGATAGACGCATCGTTATTTACCACGTCTGCCACTGCATTGATCAGCTTGATCGTGAGCTTCGCACGGCGATAGCCTGCAGCCGCCTTTGCGCCGAAGATAAAGGTTCTCGGATAGAAATCCATCTCCGGGTGATCCTTGATCTGGTTGTACAGATACATTACATGCAGGATGTTCAGGAGCTGTCTCTTGTACTCATGCAGTCTCTTAACCTGTACGTCAAAGATGGAGCGCGGATCTACCTCTACGCCATTGTGCTCCAGAATATATTTTGCCAGACGCACCTTGTTCTGATACTTGATGTTCATGAACTCCTGCTGCGCCTTCTTGTCGTCCGCATATACCTTCAGCTTCGCGATCTGCGGAAGGTCTGTGATCCACTCGTCGCCGATATGATCGGTCACCCATGCTGCCAGCAGCGGGTTTCCGTGGAGCAGGAAACGTCTCTGTGTGATACCGTTTGTCTTGTTGTTGAATTTCTCCGGCATCATCTCATAGAAATCACGAAGCTCCTGCTTTTTAAGGATTTCTGTGTGCAACTCTGCAACGCCGTTTACGGAGTAGCCCGCCGCGATCGCCAGATGCGCCATCTTCACCTGTCCGTCGAAGATGATCGCCATCTTGCGCACCTTCTCAAAGTTGCCCGGATATCTCGCCTCGATCTCCGCTACGAAGCGGCGGTTGATCTCCTCGATAATCTGGTAGATACGCGGAAGCAGACGGGAGAACAGCTCGATCGGCCATTTCTCCAGAGCCTCAGCCATGATCGTGTGGTTCGTGTAAGCGCAGGTCTTTGTGGTAACGTCCCACGCCTCTTCCCAGGTAAGTCCCTCTTCATCGAGCAGGATACGCATCAGCTCTGCGACTGCCACCGTCGGGTGCGTATCGTTGAGCTGGAAGGTCGCCTTCTCGTAGAATTTGCGGATGTCGCTGTGTTTCTTCTTATATTTGCTGATTGCCGCCTGCACACTCGCGGAAATGAAGAAATACTGCTGTTTCAGACGCAGCTCTTTTCCTGCATAGTGGTTGTCATTCGGATAAAGAACCTCTACGATGTTGCGGGCAAGGTTTTCCTGCTCCACAGCCTTGCGGTAGTCGCCCTTGTCGAAGGAATCGAGCTGGAACTCGCTGACCGCCTCCGCATCCCAGATGCGCAGGGTATTTACAATGCGGTTATTGTAGCCGACGATCGGGAAATCATACGGCACCGCGCGCACGGACTGATAGCCCTCCTGCACGAAGTGGTTGCGTCCGGTTTTCTCATCGTATACAACGCGCACATAGCCGCCGAATTTTACTTCCTTTGCATATTCCGGGCGGCGCAGCTCAAACGGGTTGCCGTCCTTTAACCAGTTATCCGGCACCTCTACCTGATAGCCGTCCTCGATTTTCTGTTTGAACATACCGTAACGGTAGCGGATGCCGCAGCCGTATGCCGGGTAGCCAAGGGTTGCCAGGGAATCCAGGAAGCATGCCGCCAGACGTCCGAGACCGCCGTTTCCAAGCGCCGCATCCGGCTCCTGGTCCTCGATCACGTTGAGGTCGAAGCCGATCTCCGCCAGCGCCTCTTTTACATCCTCATACTCTGTCAGATTGATGAGGTTGTTTCCGAGCGCGCGTCCCATAAGGAACTCCATGGACATGTAGTACACATACTTCGGATCGTCCTTCTCATACTGCTCCTGTGTCGCGAGCCAGTTGTCGATAATGGTATCCTTTACCGTGTAGGACACTGCCTGGAAAATCTGCTGCTGAGTAGCCTCATCCAGATTTTTGCGGTAAAGCGTCCTTACATTTGCCTTCACATCGTTAATGAACTCTTTCTTATTAAACTTTTTGCTCATTGTTTCTCCTTCCGTCTGCTAACCGTTACTGTTTTTCAACTGCCATGGTTACTTTTTCGCCGTTGATGCTCCACTCTTTTTCGTAACCCTTCGTGGTGTTGTATACAATGTCGTCTGCCAGTACTTCCGAGCGGATCTCTTCTGTGTGGGCTTTCAGGATACTCTCGATCTTTTCATTGCCCATCGCGTAAATGACGATTCTGTCCGTGACCTCAAAACCGGCTTCCTTTCGCATGGTCTGGATCTTGCTGACAAGCTCTCTGACGAAGCCCTCCTCAATCAGCTCCGGCGTGAGCGTCGTATCCAGAACAACCGTGATATCGCCGTCCTGCTCCGTCTCATAGCCCTCTGTCTGGGCTGTCTCGATAAGCAAGTCGTCCTCTAATAATACAACAGACTGCCCGTTAATGTCAAGATGAAGTGCGCCCTCCTGCTTTAATTCAGCCATCGCCGCACGTCCGTCCAGACCACCCAGCGCCTGACGGATGCCGCCGAGCAGCTTGCCGTATTTCGGTCCAACGGTCTTGAGCTGCGGCTTGAAATTGTAAGAAACATAGCTTCCGGCATCCTCTGTAAAAGTGACGTTCTTGGTGTTCAGCTCGTCGCGGATGATTTCCGTAAAGTAGGAATCCAGCTTCTTCGGCGCCTTCACCATCATATTTGCGATCGGCTGACGGTTCTTGATGTTTGCCGCGTTTCTTGCCGCGCGTCCCATCACGACGATCTTCAGGACCTCGTCCATATTTGCTTCCAGCTCTTTGTCGATATGCGCCTCGTCCACGGTTGGGAAATCGCACAGATGCACGCTCTCCGGAGCGCTCTTGTCGATGCTGCATACCAGATTACGGTAGATATCCTCGGTCATAAACGGGATCATCGGAGCCGCCGCCTTCGCCACATTCACCAGCGCGGTGTACAGCGTCATGTAGGCGTTGATCTTATCCTGCTCCATGCCCTTCGCCCAGAAGCGCTCGCGGCTGCGGCGCACGTACCAGTTGCTCATGTCGTCCACAAACTCCTGCAGTGCTCTCGCCGTCTCCGGGATGCGGTAGTTCTCAAGATTATCGTCCACCGTTTTGATCATGGTGTTCATCTTCGACAGCAGCCATTTATCCATAACCGGCAGCTTATCGTATTCCAGCGTATATTGCGTCGCGTCAAAATTGTCAATGTTCGCATACAGCACGAAAAACGCATAGGTATTCCAGAGGGTTCCCATAAACTTGCGCTGTCCCTCCTGCACGGCTTTTCCGTGGAAACGGTTCGGCAGCCACGGCGCGCTGTTAATATAGAAATACCAGCGGATCGCGTCTGCGCCGTAGGTTTCCAGCGCCTCAAACGGATCGACGGCATTTCCCTTTGATTTGCTCATCTTCTGTCCGTTCTCATCCTGCACATGTCCGAGCACGATGACGTTCTCATACGCCGCCTTGTTGAAGAGCAGCGTCGACTCCGCCAGCAGGGAGTAGAACCATCCGCGTGTCTGGTCGACTGCCTCGGAGATAAACTGCGCCGGGAACTGCTGTTCAAACACTTCTTTATTTTCAAACGGATAGTGATGCTGCGCAAACGGCATCGCACCGGAATCGAACCAGCAGTCGATTACCTCCGGCACGCGGTGCATCGTCCCGCCGCACTCCGGGCAGGTGATCGTGATCTCGTCGATATACGGGCGGTGCAGCTCGACGGTCTTTGCCGCCTCATTGCCGCTCATCTCAAACAGCTCCTGACGGCTGCCGATGGAATGCTGGCATCCGCACTCGCACTCCCAGATATTCAGCGGCGTGCCCCAATAACGGTTTCTGGAAATACCCCAGTCCTGCACGTTCTCCAGCCATGCGCCAAAGCGTCCGCTGCCGATCCCCTCCGGGATCCAGTTGATCGTCTTGTTGTTGCGGATCAGATCGTCTTTTACCGCAGTCATTTTGATAAACCAGGATTCACGCGCATAGTAGATCAGCGGCGTGTCGCATCGCCAGCAGTGCGGATATTCATGCTCAAATTTCGGCGCGTCAAAAAGAAGGCCTCTTGCGTCGAGGTCTTTTAATACCTCCGGGTCCGCTTTTTTTACAAACAGACCTGCAAACGGTGTTTCCTCGGTCATTTCACCCTTGCCGTTTACCATCTGTACAAACGGCAGATCGTACAGACGTCCCACCCTGGAGTCGTCCTCACCGAAAGCCGGAGCGATATGAACCACGCCGGTACCGTCCGTCAGTGTAACATACGTATCACAGGTTACAAAATGTGCCTTTTTATGCTGTTTTTTCGCCAGAATATCCGCGCATTCATAGAGCGGCTCATATTCCTTGTATTCCAGATCTTTTCCGGTATAAGTTTCCAGTACTTCATAAGCCGGCGTCTCTTCGCTGCCAAGCTTTCCAAGCACAGTATCCAGCAGTGCCTCCGCCATATAGTATACGCGGTCGTCGGCTGCCTTTACTTTTACGTAGGATTCATTCGGGTTTACACAGAGTGCCACATTGGACGGCAGCGTCCACGGCGTCGTGGTCCATGCCAGAATGTAGGCGTCCTCGCCCTTTACCTTAAAGCGGACAACCGCAGAGCGCTCCTTAACGGTCTTATAGCCCTGCGCCACCTCCTGCGCAGACAGCGGGGTGCCGCAGCGCGGGCAATACGGCACGATCTTAAAGCCCTTGTACAGAAGTCCCTTATCCCAGATCTGCTTCAGCGCCCACCATTCAGATTCGATGTAGTCATCGTGATATGTGACATACGGATGCTCCATATCCGCCCAGAAACCAACGGTGCCGGAGAAATCCTCCCACATGCCCTTATATTTCCAGACGCTTTCCTTACATTTGTCGATAAACGGCACCAGACCGTACTCCTCGATCTGCTCCTTTCCGTCAAGTCCGAGCTGCCTTTCCACCTCCAGCTCGACCGGCAGCCCGTGTGTATCCCAGCCTGCTTTTCGCGGAACCATGTAGCCCTTCATGGTGCGGTAACGCGGGATCATATCCTTGATAACACGCGTCAGCACATGACCAATGTGCGGCTTTCCGTTCGCCGTGGGCGGTCCGTCGTAAAAGGTATACGTCGGCCCTTCCTTGCGGTTTTCCATACTTTTTTCGAAGATGTGGTTTTCTTTCCAGAATTTTTCCACATTCTTCTCGCGCTCCACAAAATTTAAGTTTGTTGAGACTTTGTCGTACATAATTGCTCTCCTTCCTTTTCCGTCATACATCTGCAAAACGACCGCATCCATCTGCGCGGCAGGTCTACGTTTCACTTCGGTCGCTCGCGAAAATAAAACCCCCGTCCGTAAAAGGACGAGGGTCTCGCTATACCACCTGTTACAACATACTACTATATGTGTTCCCTTTAACGGCGGAAAACCGTCGGAATCTACTTGCGCCGCCGGCGCTTTCGGCCCCGCTGCTCAGAAGCGATCTTCCATCTGTGTTACTTGCGCCGGGCTTGCACCCTCCCCGGCTCGCTGTGGCGTTCGCGGCAGATATACTGTCTTCGTCGTAGCATGTAAAATATTCGCAACTATAATACCGTAAGAATCCTTTAAAGTCAAGAGGTCTGTCGCTCTTTTATGTATTCTTCCAGAAAATCGATCGTCTTTTCGATGCCAAGCCTGCTGCTGTTGATGGAAAAATCGTAGTTTCTGGAATCGCCCCACTTGCCCGCGCAGTGATAATTATGATAGCGCTTGCGATACCAGTCTGCCTTTTTCATCTTCTGCCGCGCAGCCTCTCTTCCCAGATGATACCGCTCCATGACACGCTTCGTCTTGCACTCCTCGTCTCCCAGGACGAAAATGGAGACCAGTCCCGGAAACGATTTCAGCTTCGTCTCCGCGCAGCGCCCGACAACCACAAAAGATTTTCCCTCCCCGGCGAGCTTCTGCAGATATTCGAACTGCATGTCCGCCACATGGTCCTCCATAGAGGTAGAATGTCCGCGCACCTTTCTGGAAAACAGTTTGATTTTGTGCTTCTCATCGTACACTTTCAGGCTTTGCCCGTCTACATTTTTGCCTTCTGCGATCTCATCCAGAAGATTGTGGTCGTAAAGCGGCAGCCCGAAGCGCTCTGCGAGCGCCTCTGCGATCACATGTCCGCCGCTGCCAAACTCACGCCCCACAGAAATAATTAATTGTTCACCCATAAGCTTCTTCCCCCTGTTGTCTTAACCTTCCCCCGCGGACGTCTCTGTTCCGAAAATCTCTGGATCCCGGAAACAAAAACGGCGCCGCGAGGCGCCGTTTCCTGGCTTGTCCGTCGCGGCTCTCCCGCAACGGCTCGTTCTTTTGTATTATATCACACTTCTTCTATAATTGCATCTTTGTTCGAATAAATTTTTCCAGCATATCGGCTGTTTTTTCCAGCCCAAGACGACTGCTGTTGACAGACAGGTCATAATTTCTGGAATCGCCCCACTGTCCCGTGCAGAAATAATTGTGATAATACTTCCGCTCCCAGTCCTCTTTTTTACACATCTGCTGCGCTTCCTTCTCGGAAAGCCCGTATTTTTCCATGACGCGCTTTACCTTGCACTGCTTATCGCCCAGAACGAAGATCGTCACCAGACCGGGATTTCCTTTTAAAATTTCCTCCGCGCAGCGCCCGACAACCACAAAGGATCTTCCCTCCTGCGCCATCTGCCGCAGATAATCAAACTGCATCTGCGCCACGTGCTCCTGGATGGAGTTGGAATGACCGCGCACGGTCCGCGAAAACAGCCGCGATTTCGGCTTTTCGTCGTATTTCTTCAGTTCCTCGTGCGCAATATCCTTTTCCTCCGCAATGTGCTCCAGAAGATTGTAGTCATAAAGCGGCAGCGCAAACCTGCGCGCCAGATCCTCAGCGATCACATGACCGCCGCTGCCAAATTCACGTCCAACGGAAATGATCAGTTGTTTATCCATGCTCTTCACCTCCTAAAAATAACGCAGATAAATGCATGCCATCGAGATCAGCACCACAAGGATCGTGGCGGGCGCCATATACCGGCAGTATTTGCCCCATCCGATCATGTGACCGTTTTTCGCTGCCACGGAGATGCCGACTACATTTGCGGAAGCTCCGATCGGTGTCGCACTGCCTCCGATATCTGTTCCGATCGCCAGCGTCCACGCCAGCACCGGAAGAGCCACGCCCTGCGACGCCGCCAGACTCTTGATGATCGGGATCATGGTCGCCGCAAACGGGATATTATCCACAAATGCGCTGGCAACCGCGGAGATCCACAGTACGATCGCGATCATCAGCATCGCATTGCCCTCGCTGATATCGGCAATAAATCCGGCGATTACTTCCAGAATGCCCGTCTGCTCCAGACCGCCAACTACCACGAACAGTCCGATGAAGAACAGCAGCGTTTTATAATCCACCTTTTTGATCAGCACGATCGCATCTCTTCCCGCAGCGATCAGCGTGACGATGCCGATCACCGTGCCGATAGTCGAAACGGTCAGCCCCGTCTGCGCGTGCGTTACCAGCAGAACCACTGTAACCGCGAAAATAATGCAGCTAATGGTAAAATCCTTTTTGTTTTCAATCGCGTCCTTCGGATTCAGAGAAGCCGCCTGCACCACTGCCTGCCCGCCGCTCAGCTCCTTGTGGAAGCATATGTAAAAATAAATGATAACAAATACCAGGCAGATCAGCGCGATCAGACCAGTGTTTGTCACAAAATCACCGAAGGTATATCCAAGAGACGTACCGATAATGATGTTAGGCGGATCTCCGCACATGGTTGCCGATCCACCCAGGTTCGCGCAGAACACCTCCGCTAAGATCACCGGAACCGGGTTAAACTCCAGAAGCCGCGCAAGCTCCACCGTAACCGCTGCAAGGAACAGAATTACCGTGATGCTGTCGATAAACATTGCCAGCACAAACGACATCATCATAAAGGTGACGAAGATGCGCACCGCTTTATATTTTACAAGTCTTGCAATGCACAGGCAGAGCCAGCGGAAAAAGCCCGCTCTTCCCATTCCCTCCACCATCACCATCATACCGGCAATGAAGAAGATCGTCTCCCAGTTGATGCCTGCCGAGCTCTCGGAAGCCTCGCCCGCCGAGTACCAGAAGCCCGGCGTAAAAATGCTGCCAACATTCAGCGTATCGATCACCGCCGAACCGCTGTGCATGCAGACGCCAAATACCAGGATCAGCATCAGCAGCCCGCATCCCAGAGACGCCAGATGACGTTCAATTTTTTCGGATACGATCAGCGCAAACATTGCAATAAAAATTACAACAGCTACAATCTGTGCTACCATAAATTTTTCCTCCTCAGTTGATTTCTTTTATGAAAACGTTCCCGTTCTCCTTTCCGAAAACACTGAGGTTATTCTTTTTTCCGTCCTGCCGGTGCGCATAGCAGACCGCAATGCTCCTTCCGGAATTTTTCTGCATATGCTCGGCACAGTGCCGCTCAAACAGCGTCAGCGCACAGCCCGGATATTCCTGTACCAGATCCAGGATATCCCTGCTCTCTATGAGCTTTCGACTGCGTGCCGCCCGCTGTACACAGGCATCGGGCATCTCGTTTCCCATCTGCTCCTCTGTGCAGATTCCCCAGTCAACCAGCATACGCTCTTCCCGGCGGATATGCTGACGGCATATCTCCTCCTCCATGCATGTATTTGAAAAATCAGCGTTTACTCCTTCCATGTACATGCCGGATAACGTCAGGATCAGCACAAGCAGACGGCACACCCATTTTCTTACTACCAGACTTTTCATAAACACACCTCTCTTCCGCTATTATAATCATTTTTTTTTAAAATGCAATTCTTTTTTTTGAAAGGTGTTTTTATGTGTCCGGCAAAAAATATCTATTTCAATTCCAGACGCACCTTATCCAGGTATCCTGGCAACCCGCCCGGATATTGCTCCTGAAGCGCCTCTGCCGACGGTTCCTCCCCGACTTCAGAAACCTCTATCGGGTAACGTCTGCACAGCTCTATATCAAAATAAGACGCTGTATCCACTGCCGGTGTGCCGCAATCCATATCGAGCACCAGCATCCCGGTTTCCTCATCATAATCGACCGCATCAAATTCCAGCCAGTTTTCCTGTTCGTCTGTCAGGCAGAGAAAATAGTTGATTTCCGTGTACTGATCATCGCCCTCACCGCAGAAGGTCCGCGGATCACCCTCCATCTGCACACGGATACGCGCCGAGGCATCCGTGTAGGTCATATCCTGCACATGGAATATAAGATCCTCCGTTTTGAGCGTCCGGTTGATCGAAAGCGTCGCAGTCTGCTCCATAATGCTTTCCTTAGTCGTCTCAAATGCAAATGTAAAATCAGCAAGCCCGTCAACCGTTCCGTCCTCCTGAGACTGCACAAAACGAATCATCAGAGTGACATCATTGATTTCCTGGGGGATCGCCCCCTCCTCGTAAGGCGCAAGCAATACATACTGCCCCTCTTCCCCCGTCTCATAATTTTTCAGCATCAGTGTATCGACATATTCTCCATTTATGTAAATCGCACCGTAGTACAGCCACGGATGTCCCGTCACGATTCCATCCTCCCACGAGACCTCCACGGCCGCCCTGATATTGCTGGCATCGATCAATACCTCCTTCAGGGTCATGCTGACGCCGTCCTTCGTCTGCGTTTCATCAACCACTTCCGTGTACTGCCGCAGATCGTTGTCATTTCCCATCCATTCTGCAAGCCGGGTGGTAAAGCTGCTGATCGCCTCCGCCACTTGTTTGTGAAAAACACCGCCAAGTCCTGCCGCCGCTATCAGCAGCATACATGCCGCGCGTATCCCTGCCCGCCGGAAATACGGTCTTTTTTTCTGTTCCCAATCCTTTCCCGCTGCGTCAACAAAAACATCGTCCGCGCACTGCAGCGCTTCCAGTAATTCAAAATGCTTCTGACTCATAGTGTTCTCCTTTCTTCCCTGAAATCCATTTCTCCGCCTGCAGGCGCTTGTACAGCTTCTTTCTGCTCCGATACAGGCTCGCCTTGATCCCGTTCACTGTCCTGCCGTGGCGCGCCGCGATCTCCTTTTCCCGATCCAGATACCAATATCGCCTCAGGAAAATATCCCGGTCCGCCTCCGGCAGACTGCGCAGAAAATTGTTGATCACATGCGTCAGCTCTCTTGCGGTAATCTCCTCCTCCAGCGGATCCGAGAGCAGGCTGTTCAGTACACCGGTTTCCTGCTCAATATGTACCAGATGCAGATCCGCCCTCTTTGCTGCGTATTTCTTCCGCAGACAGTCGATCGCAAAGCCCCGCGTGATCCTGCCCACAAACGCAGGCAGGTTCGCCGGGCGCTTCGGCGGCATATACGACCACGCCGCCAGCCAGGTGTCATTTACACACTCCTCCGCATCCTCGATACTGCCCACAAAATTCAGGGCGATCCTGTGGCAATAGGCGTGATACTTCGCACTCAGCTCCTTAATCGCATTTTCATCCCTGCAAAAGAAAAGATCAATAATCTCAATATCCTCCATACCGTCCTCCTTTCGTGCTTCTATAATAATATTCGTAAAATCGTGGGAAAAGTGTCACAAAAACTTGTATCTGATAAAAAAATATGTTATAGTCAAATAGAAAAGAACAACCGCCCACAGGGTGGGTTGACCTTTAGCAGAATAAATAAAAGCAGAAAATCCCACTCCATCCGCTCGGTCAAAGTTTAGGGGTGGTTTTTTCTGCCCAGGTACATTACTTTAAATTTAAAAAAATAAATGTCAGCAACGCCAAAATGAACATTCCAAACGCCATGAGATCCTGGAAATCAAAATTACGATTGTTCATCCGCATCACCTCCATCCTATGTAGAATGAAGGTCAACCCACCCCGCAACACAGTTGTCTTTTTTATCATATCACATTTTCGTTTATTATTCAATTATATTATTTGTCACGCATCAAATTATATGTGAATCTGTAAATTGAATTTTCTTTGGGATTGCACTTTTTGTCAAAATTCGATATACTATTATTTATATCTAAAATAATATCCCGAGGTGATAACATGAGTCGTTTTTTTAACATGGACAATGGATTTTTCCAGGTTTTATCCCGGATTGCAGATTTGATGATTTTAAATATTATTTTTCTGATAACCTGCATCCCCATCGTTACGATCGGTGCCGCCTGGACAGCTCTCTATTACGTAACGCTGAAGATGATCCGCAATGAAGAATCTTACATTGTGCGCAGTTACTTTAAGTCGTTCAAAGAAAATTTCAAGCAGTCCACTATCATGTGGCTGATCGCCCTCGTGCTGCTTGTCCTGCTTTTCTTTGATTACCGCATTGTAAATGTGATGGACGGAACCATCAGACAGGCAATGCTGATCGGTCTGACAGTCGTGGCGCTGTTTCTGGCAATGATATTGACATACCTGTTCCCGCTGCAGTCGAAGTTTTACAATACTATCAAAAATACCACCAAAAATGCACTTCTGATGTCCATCCGCCATCTGCCGCAGACGGTCATCATGCTGGTGATCACGGTCGCAGCCGTGCTTATTACATTCTTCAACAACTGGACGATCTCCTATGGACTTCTGTTCTGGATTTTATTGGGATTCGCCACCATCGCCCTGGCAAACTCCTGGTTCCTGGTGCGCATTTTTGATAAGTATATTCCGAAGGATGAAGAGGAAGAGACGCCTGCCCCGGACGAAGAATTCACGGTGCCGACTATGGAAGAAAAAATTGCGGAATTCCGTGCGGCGGACAATGCCGCGGAAGAGCTTTCGGAAACACCGACGGATAACGATAACGATGGTGTTTCTGATGACGACCAGTAATTTCCCGAAAACCTTTCTTGCTGCCAAAGATTAACGGGAGCTTTAATCGCAAAGTCCGTTTACAGCTCCCGTATCCTCTCAATAATATCCATATACTCCCCGCAGTATTTCTGATAAACCGGTTCCACCGCCGCGCGGAAGCGCTCTTTTTCTTCATCCGAGATCTCGATCACAACCGTGCCGTTTTTCACTGCCTTTTCCTGCGACTGCTTTTCCTGCAGCTTCCACAGCCTGCGTTCCAGACGGGCGGATTCCTTGGCGCACTCCAGAATAATCTCCTGATCCTCCTCTGAAAGCTTCTCCCACGTGTGTGCAGACACAAGCTGCATCTCCGGCACGCGCGTGTGCTCATCCACAGTATAATACTTTGCCACCTCGTCGTGGTTCATCGCCTTGTAGGACGGCCAGTTGTTTTCCGCTCCGTCGACCTCGCCCAGCTGAATGCTCGAATACACCTCGCTGTAGGCAATCTGAACAGCGGTGGCACCGAGTGCCTCCACCATATCCGCCATCATATCCGATTCCTGCACGCGGATCGTCATTCCCTGCAGATCCTCCAGGCATGTGATCTGTTTTTGCGACGTATAGAAATTGCGCACGCCCGCATCGTACCAGCTAAGCCCTACCAGACCGACCTCACCCGCCTTCTCCAGGAAATAGTCGCCGATCTCACCGCTGAGCACCTCCCACATATGTGTGGAATCCCGATAGAGGTACGGCATCTGCAGCGCATTCATCTCCGGGATAAGCTCTGCAAGCTGCGAGAGCGAGATCCTGGCAAAATCAATCCCACCATACTTCATCTGCCGCAGGACCTCTTTCTCCGCGCCAAGCTCCGCCTCCGGCTGCACGATGACCTTGATCCTGCCGTTTGTCTGCCTCTCCACCAGCTCCGCGAACCGGTAAGCTCCCAGTGTCGTCGGATAGTCCGCCGTCTGGTTTTCTGCATAATTCAGCACATATTCCGGAACCGTTTCGCCCGTCCTGCCGATCTGCCACAGAACCGTCCCCATCAGAACACACAAAAACACTGCTCCGCCGATCAGCCACCCTTTTCTTCTGCTCATACCTTTTCACTCTCTTCTATCGCATAATTGCGGTACTCGCTCGGCGTCATCCCCGTCGTTCGCTTAAAGACTCTGGTAAAGTAATTAGAATCGTGGAAACCCACCCGCGTGCCGATTTCTTTTATATTTACCGCAAGGTCCGGCAGCATCTTCTTTGCAAGCTCCACACGAAGCTCCGTGAGGTATACAGTAAAATTCTTATCAAAACACTGCTTGAAGATTTTGGAAAAATACGCATCGGAATATCCCATAGCGCCCGCGATATCCTGCAGGGCGATATCCTCCATATAATGCTGCTTCAGATAATCGCCAATCGCTACCGCCACCGCGCGCATCCGTGCATTGTCAGTGTTTTTCTCCTCCTCCGCGCTCTCCATATGACGATTTTCCTTCCGCACAAGCGTCTTCTTCTGTGCCTTTTCCTCCAGCCGGATCGCCTCCTCCAGAACAGCGATCAGCTCCTCATCAGAACCGGGCTTCAACAGATAATCAAGCGCACGCACCGAAAATGCCTTTTTCGCATAGCTGAATTCATCATAAGCTGTCAGAAAAATAATGCTGCTCACGTTATCCTTTTCCCTGATCTTCGCCGCCGCTTCCAGACCGCTCATGCCGGGCATATTAATGTCAAGGATCGCGATGCTGCACCCTTCCGAAAAAAAGCGCCGCACAGCCTCCTCCCCGTTCTCCGCCTGCACTGCCTCAAGCTGCCCGTCAAAATTTTTCTGGATCTTCTTGGTCACTACCATTCGCTCAATCGGTTCGTCGTCCGCAACCAGTACCCGAAGCATCCTCACTCACCTCCTATTGGAATTTCTATCTTTACGATCGTCCCTCTTTTTTCTCTACTGAAAAGCCCCACCCTTGCCTCCGAATACATCGCCAGAATGCGCCGGGATACGTTGGTAAAGCCTATCCCCATCTCTTTTTTGCTGTTCTGCAGAATTTCCGCACGCAGACGGTCCCGCGTCTCCTCCGGCATTCCAACACCGTTATCCGCCACAATGATCAGCAGACTGCCGCCCTTCTCCCATACGCTGATCTTTATCTTTCCGCCCTCCACTTTCGGGGCCAGGCCGTGAATGATCGCATTCTCCACGAGCGGCTGAAAAGTAAAAGTCGGAATCTGATATTTCTGCGTGTCCACCCGGCAGTCGATCCGATAGGAAATCCGCGCGCCAAACCGCATATGCTGCAGATACATATAATCCTGCGTAACCTTGATCTCTCTGGCAAGCGAAACCCTCTGCTCGTCATTTTTCAGATTGTAACGGAAAATGTCGCTGAGTGCCTTGATCATCTTCTCAGTAATCTCCGCCTCCTCCAGATTCGCCATCCCGCCGATCACATTTAATGTGTTAAACAGGAAATGTGGATTAATCTGGTTGATCAGCACCTCCATCCTGGCATTCTCCAGACGGCGTTCCAGTTCCATCTGCTCAAGCTCCTTTTCGTGAAGCTTTCCAAGGGCAATGCGGTTTTCCTCCTGCGTCTGGATATAACGCGCCGTGGCATACTTCATTTTGTTGAACGCCGCAACCAGCTCTCCGAGTTCATCCTGGTTTTCCACCTGCACGTCCTCGATAAAAAATTCATTTGCGGCAATTTTGCGCGACGCCTCCGCCAGCGCAATTACCGGATAAACGATCGAGCGGTACATGGTTTGGGAAAGCCAGAGTACAGCAAAGAAAGACAACAGAATCAGCAAAATTACCAGCGCTGTCACCCACAGTACCAGCGGATAAGTCTCGCGGTATACGGCATTTCCCGCTTCCGCGCTCTCGATCAGCAGCGTCTGCGCATAGTCAAACAGATACGACTGCATATCATATACCTCATATAGGCTTTCAATATACCGGGGATCATCGCTGTCCATCGCAAGCACCGCATCTCTGCTTTCCTGGTACACCTCATAAATATTTCGGATCGACCAGATCTGCGCATAGATCCTGACTCCGAGCATACGATCCTCGACGGAATACTGTTCCACCGTTTCCCTTGTTGCTTCCATTGCCTGCTTAAGCGTTTCCTGCTTTTCCTCATCCGCATTTTTGACGTAAGCCTCAAAAGCAGCATTTTCCCGCTCAATTACCCTCACCAGCTCACCGTTCTGCGCGTTCATTTCCAGGATCCGGTGAAAATCGACCATGGAAAAGCGCACGATCCAGGCATCCAGAATACAGGAAAGCACAATGATCAGGAGCACTCCGCCTGTAAAAAGGAGAATCTTGTGCCGGATCGTCTGCGAGTTCCATGCCTGCTCTATTTTTTTCCGCACATGCTTCCCGTCCTTTCCATTTTTGTAGCTGCACGCCCGTTTTCCTGCAGTACGTATTCCAGGGCGGCAGCCGCCACCGGATTTTTGCACAAATGAGCGGTGCGCAAAAAACGCATCGCTCATCTATTGCATGCTCCGGCGTGCCTCCCGGCTTCCGGCAACATGCTTTTTTCGTATCATGAGATACGGGATTTCAAATATGTAAAAAATTCTTCTTTTTCCGCCCCGAGCACGCGGTCTGAAATCATATATCCTCTGCCGCTGCTCTCCAGAATAATTATCATATTCGGCTCTTTCACCGCCCGACTGATTTTTTTCCAGTCAACGTTTGCCGTCTTTCCATCCGCCTGCACGTAGATGCCCGCATCTCCAAACCACAGCTCCATATTCTTTGGAAGCTGCGCCGCCTGTTTTCTCGCGCGCAGATACGTACCTGCAGGCTGTATCACCGGAACAAGCAGGCATCCAAGTGCCATCGCCGCATTTACCAGTACATTCTCTCCCCAGAAATGAATCGTCATCGCCAGAAAAGAGACTGCAAATATTATGCTGCACACTCCGACCATGGAGTGATAAATGCGGTACATGGAAAGCCGGAAGCAGTCCATCGCCGTAATGTCACATTTGAATTTGTATCTCATAAGCTCTCCTTACTACATAAGCAGGTTCGGAAGGAACATACTGATCTGCGGAATAAAGGTGATCAGCAGCAGTACAACGATCATGCAAAGGTAGAACGGAAGCGTCGCCTTTACCACCTGCTCCATTTTCAGCTTTGCCACAGCGGAACCAATGAACAGCACAGCTCCTACCGGCGGCGTCAGCAGACCGATGCCACAGTTTAAGATCATCATGATACCAAACTGGATCGGGTTGATGCCGATCGAGGTTGCGATCGGAAGCAGGATCGGTGTCGCGATCAGAATGATCGGCGCCATGTCCATAATGCATCCGAGGAACAGCAGGATCAGATTCAGCAGCAGCGCCAGAATGATCGGATTATCCGTAATGCCGGTGATCGCTGTTGCCGCAATATCCGGCACATGCAGCGTGGTCAGGCAGTATCCGAAAATACTGGAGGTTGCGATCAGGATCAGCACGATGGACAGCGTATCCACACACTGCTCCAGAACGTGCCACACGCCCTTCCAGGTCAGTCCCTTATAAACATACACGCTGACGATCAGGCTGTAAATAACTGCGATCGCCGCAGACTCTGTCGCGGTAAACCATCCAAATACAACGCCGACCACCACGATGACAACAGCTGCCAGCGCCCAGAAGGATACGGACAACTGCTTCAGCAGATTCCTGATGCTGAATTTTTCCCCCTTCGGGTAATGTCTCTTTTTCGAGATAATGTAGGAGCCTACCATCAGCGAAAGCGCCAGGAGCGCTCCCGGTATGTATCCGGCAAGGAAGAGACTTCCTACGGAGATGCCGCCCGCCGACATCGCATAAATGACCATGTTGTGGCTCGGCGGAACCAGAAGTCCCTCACAGGATGAGGTAATGGTAACAGCCGTCGAAAAATCTCCGTCGTATCCCTGGTCAACCATCATCGGGATCAGGATACTTCCCAGAGAAGCAGTGTCTGCGGATGCAGAACCGGAAATACCTCCGAAGAAATAGGAAGCAACGATGTTTACCATCGCCATGCCGCCCGTCATCCAGCCAACGCAGGCGTTCGCCAGGTCGATCAGTTTTTGCGAGATACCGCCGCTGCCCATCAGGCAGCCCATTGTGATAAAGAACGGCACCGCCATCAGACTGAAGGAACTGATACCTTTTACCATCTGCTGACAGATCGTGGTGAGCGGAAGCCCCTGGAAAAGCAGACAGAACATCGAAGATAACGCAACTGCATACGCAATCGGGAATCTTAACAAAATCATAACAAGAAAGCTTATCAGCAATACTGCGATTGCCGCTGAATTAACGGTCATACCTGCGCCTCCTCTCCCAGAACAAGGCGCTTAATGTGATTGTAAATTGCCTCGATCTCAAAGATAATCATAAACAACCCCGCAAGCGGAATCGGTGCATACATCCAGAAACGCGACAGCCACGGCATACTTACATAGGTACCCTTGGCGCCAAGCGTGGACGCATACTGCCAGCCCACCGTGAGCATGACGATCGCCAGCACAAATACCAGCGCATCCGCCAGCAGATCCAGAAGCACGAGCAGCTTCTTCGGAAGATAACGGTCGAACGCCGTCATGCGGATGTGGCTTCCCTTGCGGATCGCCAGCGCCGCCGAAAGAACCGCCATATACGACATCAGCGTAAGCACGACTTCCTCGCTCCATGCCGGGTCCGGGATAAATGGTATATAACGTCCCAATACCGCCATACTGGTAATCAGAATGTCGGCGATCAGAAGAAGCTTACAGATGAATAAGTCTACTTTATAAATGACGTCATATACCGGTTTGAACTTATCAATTTTTTCAAAAAAGCCGGTCATAATAACCTCCCTCTTATCCTTATCTCTCTTTTCTTTCCATCAAGAAAGGCGCAGCGGACATTTCCGCCGCGCCCTCCATTCCGCGAGGCAACACGCCAGGCGGATATTTTACGTGATATCTCTTGCCGTTCAGAGCTTACTGCATATCTACGATCTGCTGATACAGGTCTTCCATACCCTTGGTATTTTCGGAAATAACGTCAGCAACCGCTGCCTGCCACGGAGTCAGATCTTCCACTTCGATTACGTTTACGCCGTCTGCCTTGAGCTGCTCAAGAACCTTCTCTTCCTCGCCTGCGGAAAGCTCACGGTTGAAGTTGGAGGCATATTCGCCGGCTTCCATGATAATGTTCTGCTGATTCTCGCTCAGTTTGTCCCATGCAGCGTCAGTAATGATAACCTGGATAGCGCCCAGCGTATGTCCGTCAAGGATCAGGTTCGGAGCAACCTCCGGGAATGCATTGGACTTATAGTTTGCGATCGGCTGCTCAGCGCCGTCAACAACGCCTGTCTGCAGTGCGGAGTACAGCTCGCCGAAGGATACAACTGTCGGAGAAGCGCCAAGACCTTCTACCAGACCGTTCATAACCGGGTCGTTGGACACACGCAGCTTCATGCCTGCCAGATCTTCGATGCCGGAGATTTCCTTCGTCGTGAAGAAATGACGGAAGCCTTCCTCGCCGTAGAACAGACCTCTCACGCCGCTGCCGTTCTCCTGCGGCTCCATGAGGAATTCCTGTGCAAGATCAGAAGTCGCAAAGTTCCAGAAATGTTCGCGGCTTACGAAGGTATACGGGAGAGACAGAAGCATGGATTTCTGTCCGCCGTAGCTTGTCAGAGCAAATGCGGAGATACGGGACATATCAATTGTTCCGCCGCCGCCAAGCATGGTGTCAAGTACATCGTTCTCAGAACCAAGCACGCCGCTTGCCTGAATGTCAATGGTGATGGAACCACCGGAAAGCTCTTCTACCTTCTCTTTGAATGCAGTTGCCGTCTGACCTACGATCGTATCCAGCGGGTTAACCTCTGCGTATACCAGTGTAACCGGTGCATCCTCTGCTGCTGCAAGCGTTCCCATAGAAAGAACCATAGCTGCTCCTAAAACTACAGATAATAATTTCTTTTTCATCTTTTTTCCTTCCCTCTTCATTTTTTATAGAACCGTTCTATTTGATAATTTAAGTATATCGAAAAAATATACTATTTGGTACAGGAAATTTTTGATATTCCTAGCAAATTCATGCTATTTTCTTTTACTCTTTTTTCTCTTTTGTTCATAATGCACAAAAAAGAGCAGCGGGACAAGTTTGCAAATTGTCCTGCTGCTCTTTTTTTGCTGCCATCACATATCTCTGCTATTCCCCGGATACAAAGATTTCCGTCATCCAGTAATAGATGTCCCCGTAGACATCCTCTCTGTCCACTTCGTTTAAAATTTCATGGCGGTCCTGCGGGTAAAGCCTGCACTTCACCTTTGTCATGCCCATGCGCAGGAACTGCCTGTATACTTTTGTCACGCCCTTGCCGAACTGACCGACCGGATCATCGTCGCCGGAGACAAACAGCACCGGAAGATCGCGCGGCATCCCGTTGAGGAAATTTTCAAAGCTCAGTGTATAAATGCTGTAAAACAAATTGTAATATCCGTTTAAGGTGAAGCGGAAGTTGCAGAGCTTTTCCTTCATATATGTATTCACGTTTTCCTCGTTCCGGCTCAGCCATGCCTTGCCGCTTAACTTTCCAAATTTCCGGTTGTAGCCGCCGAACGCCATTGCATCCACCAGAAAACTGCGGTAATTCCAGCCGAGAACCTTTGCCATCGCCGTGGTGAGCACCATTCCGAACTGCGTGGCAATGCGCGGCTGATAACCCGTACCCATAATCACCGCGCCCGCAAGCCCTTCTCCGTAAATGCAGAGGTACTGCCTTACCAGAAAAGAACCCATACTGTGTCCCAGCAGAAAATACGGAACCTCCGGGTATTTCTGCTGCGTGATCCTGCGCAGCCTGTGAATATCCTTCAGAAGCGTTTTGTTGCCGTCTTCTTTGGCGAAATATCCGTAATGCTCCTCCGACTGCACGGATTTTCCGTGTCCAAGATGGTCGTTGCCCGTCACCAGAATGCCGCGCTCCGCCAGATATCCCGCGAACTCATCGTAGCGGTCAATAAACTCCACCATGCCGTGCGAGATCTGCAGCACCGCGCGCACCTTTCCCTCCGGAATCCAGCGGATGGCGTGAATCTCTGTCACATGGTCGTTAGAATGATACGTAAAATGCTCTTTCTTCATTGTCCAGCCTCCTTCTTAATATTTATTTACAAAATTTTTTTAAGATTTAAAAGTGTTTAAAGCCCGTATTTTGCAAGAAAAATTTTCTTGACAAATGCCCAGGCATATTCTATACTGATTTTAAGAAATGGGTTTTTGCCAAGTAGAATTTTATGATTTGAACGGGTTGCTCGTTTCTTTTTTTATATCTAAAACATCGTATAAATACATTTTTCCATCATTCGCATGGCGTATCAGCATAGACGCATGAAAAATATTATACCGCTCCACCTCTCCCGATTCATCATAAACAGGAAGCGCAAAACGGGAGTCATACCTGTACCATCCATTTGCTGCATTTCTTAAATGCTTTTCCCCGGAGTTTTCCCGAAAGTGCTTACCAACTGCTATTTCCAGCATTTCCGGTATCCCCTGTGAAGCATTCACCTTTGCTTTTGCATTCGCCCCCTTTAACGAATAAGTATATCTGGAACCTGTATACTCATCCGGCAGGTCCTGCCCAATATAAACAATGTCCTTCGTATCAGCGATCTCATAAAACTCTCCTACATAGGATTCCAGGTAAGCCTTTACATCATCCCAGTTGATTGCTTTCTTTCCTTTAAAAATAATATCATTAATCAAGGCAATTTTATTTCCATTCAAATCTGTTATGATATTTATATTCCTGTTCATTGGCTGCCTCCATAAAACTTAAGCCTTTATTCTGTTTTCCCGACAATCACATCATAGCTTTCTGCAATCGTCCTTTTGATTTCTCATCCGAAATAGTCCCATCCAAAGTAACAGAATTTCAATGTTCCTTATTCTGTTGATCCCCCTGCAGCACGGATGAATAAATATTCCTCCACAGGTCACGCCACTGCGAATCAACCTTTACATTCACCCTGTCATAATCCCAAAATCCAATGCAGATGAAACAGCCCGAAGAAGCGCAATCAGCCGCATATTCTTGCTCTTTTCAAACCGGAATTTATTTTTTTCTCGCAACCATAAAAATGCCGACTGCAAGCACTGCAATACCCGCAACAATTCCTATAATTACCAGAGGACTTCCGACTATACCAGCAACAAATACTGAAGTCGGACCATCTGATCCACCAATGATAGACACTGACATTTTCCCTTTTATTTTAAAAATTAGGGATACTACTGCCATCACAATCCCTATCACTGTTAATATAATTCCTAAAATCTTCTTCATGCGCTCGATTCCTCCAATCCTGATTCTTCATTTACCCATCTTCTTTTCTGCTGGACAAAAAGCATCCCTCGCTTGATCAATTCCGATTTTCTTAATTCTACAAATTTGAATCTCTGCACACTATATCATTTTTGACATAATCTCTTTTTCTTTATCCTGTAACACGTTTAATAGTCTTTGTTTACATTCTTTGATTTCGCCTATAAGAACCCTCTTTGAATCCTCGAGTTTTAATTCTTTTTCATGTCCTAATTTAATATCTTGCATCTGATTGTAACGTTTAATAAGGGTGTTAAAATAATGTTTGATTATAATAGGATCATTTTTTTGTACAATAACGGCTTTGCCCTTTCGAAATCCGCAATTATTAGATGATATGCATTTTCAATAATATCTTCATTTGCTTCTGTGATTGCAGGAACTCTTATCACACTAACTTCTCTTATCAATTTTCCAATTTCATCCCTCTGCCATTCAATAAACTCATGAGTTTGCTCCGCTTTTTTAGTTTTAATTATAAAGGAATGATCCAAATGAGAAATCAAAAATTGAACCAATGCAGCAACAAAACCTGCAATTACACCGGTTGCAATTCCACCACCATTAAACAATAGTTCTATCCAATTATCCATGGTTATATATGTCCTCCATTCCTATAAATCCCGATTGTAAGGAAAAAGTGGCAGCCTTTCCCTGCTACAAAGTATAGCAGAAAAAGGCTGCCGTATCAATCAAAAGTCGCTTTCGAAAAAAGGAAACAGCTTCTTTATGAAGTGTTTCCCTTTTATAGCATCTGTCTTTTATAATATCTGTTTTTGTAACGCCCCGGTCATATGGAGGCACCGGATGCCGCTATGGCATTCCGGACCGGACAGCATTATTTCTTTGCTTCCCCCTCCGGGAATATGATTTTGAATACGAAGAAGAATATCACCATGGATATACCGCCCATCAGTACCGTGGTGCCGATGTTGTACAGCCATCCCGGAAGGAGCTGGCTTGCAACCGCTACCCACACGCAGTTGATGGAGTTTACCACGATCGTGATCACCACCCACGCGATCACGTACCACATGATCTGCCAGGGAATGTTGCCATGGCTGCGGAAGGTGATATTTCTCTGCAGCGGGAAGTTGATGCACTGCGCGAGGAAGGAACCAACCAGCATGGCGATAAAGTAGCCGAGACCGCCGCCAATGATGACCTGTCCTGCTTCATTGTACAAAACGTCGTAGCCGAGCGCGTTCCAGGTGAAGTCGATTCCAAACAGGCTCACCGGGATTGCCGGCCAGCTCCATGCTGTACCCGCAAGTTCCAGACCGAGCAGATTCGGCAGGAAGGCGTAGATGATATACTGGACAACAGTTACCAGGTTACTGAAGATGAGGAAGAGACCGCCCTCGCGCACCCACTTTGCTGCTGACGGATGCCTGTCGGCAAAATTTCCCCACCATGATTTTAAAGCATTCATATGTTTACCCTCTCCTTATATATTGTTTTTGTGCTGCCAGCGGATCACTCCGCTGCTGACATCACTCTATTCCATCTTGTTCGCTTTTTTCATTACCTTGCGCTGGCGGAAGAATCCCCCGATCACCTTGCCAAGCCCCTTGAAGAAATGTCCGTTGACGATCTGCATGATGCCGCCGACCATCTCCTGGCTGACCATTCCGCCTGCCATCTTGCCGATACCGCGGAACGGCATGTTGTAGATGAACAGGATATTGAGATCCGGTTTGCCCTTCGCCTCGCTCTTATTTTTCATGTTGGTCATGATCTTCCAGACAAGTCTTGCCGGAGCGCTCTTTGCGTAGTACATCTGGCAGATCGCGTCGTTCACATCCAGCAGACCATCCGTTCTCCATTTGCCGTCCGGGATCGGATAGCCAAGCAGCGCTTCGTATTCTTCATCCGATACATTCAGCACATTTCCGCTGTAGTAATCGGCAAGCTTTGCCTTGTCATACGGACTCTGCGCCTTTGTGCCCTGCACGGAAACCGTTTCGCGCAGGCGGATGTCCTCGCTGGAGGCTCCGACAAGGATCTCGTACTCACCGCCCTCTATCTCCCATTTATTGGTCTCTACATTGAAGTAGCGGAATGCCTTGTCATCCAGCGGCACGGTCACGGTCTTGCTCTCGCCCGCTTTTAAGAATACCTTCGCAAAGCCCTTCAGCTCCAGCGCCGGACGGAACACTCTGCCGCCCTTCGCTGCCACGTAAACCTGTGCGACCTCCGCGCCGTCTCTTCCGCCGGTGTTCTTCACCGTAAAGGTAACGCCCTTATCCGTTGCCGTGATGCCCGAGTATGCAAACGTGGTGTAGGAAAGACCGAAGCCAAACGGATAGCGCACCTTCACGCCGGTCGTTGCATAATAGCGGTAGCCGACATACAGCCCCTCGCGGTACTCGCTGCTTCTTTCCTTGCTCGGGAAGTAGTTATACGCCGGAGTATCCTCGTATTTAAACGGATATGTCTCCGCCAGCTTTCCGCTCGGATTGATCTGTCCGGTGATTGCTTTGAGCATCGCCGCCGCCCCCGCCTGTCCGGAAAGATATCCGTGAATGATCGCCGGAACCTCGTCCGCCCACGGTATCTCGATCGGAGAACCGCCGCTGAGCACAACGATAATGTTCTTATTTACCTTCAGGAGCGCTTTTAAAAGCTCCTCCTGGTTCTTCGGCAGACGCATATGCGCGCGGTCGAGTCCCTCCGCCTCGCTCACCTCGTCCAGGCCGATGTAGAGCAGTACGTTTTCCGACTCCTTCGCCAGGCGCACCGCCTCCTGCTTCATCACATCGTTTGCCTCTCCGGTGCGCACGTAACCTGCAGCAAAGCCTGTCATGTTCAGATCAAAGTCCTTTATCACATCCAGGGTGCTGTCAAGCTTCGTCGGGTTTACTACCGAGGAGCCTGCGCCCTGGTAGCGCGGCTTCTGCGCGAAATCTCCGATCACCGCTACCTTCGCGCCTTTTGCGAGCGGCAGCGTATTGTTTTTATTTTTCAGAAGGACAATGCTGCCCTCCGCCGCTTTCTGCGCCATCATGTGATGTGCTTCCACATCAAATATCTTTCCCTTTGCCGCCTGCGTCGCGGGTGCAAGCTGCATGATCACCTTAACGATCTCTTCTACCCGCTCGTTTACCGCGGCTTCCGATATCTTGCCGCTCTTTACCGCCGCGATCAGCTCTTCATCGCTATCGCCGCCGGTGGTCGGCATTTCCAGATGCGAACCGTTCGCCACGCCCTTTACATGGTCGTTTGAGCCGCCCCAGTCAGACACTACAAATCCGTCAAATCCCCACTCATCGACAAGAATATCGCGCAGGAGGTGTTTATTTTCGTTTGCATATTCCCCGTTGATCCGATTGTAAGACGACATGATCGCCTTCGGGTGCGCTTCCTTCACCGCAATTTCAAAACCGGTCAGATAAATTTCGCGCAGGGTCCGTTCATCCACGATCGAATCGCTTGCCATACGGCGAAGCTCCTGGCTGTTTGCCGCAAAGTGCTTCGGACACGCAGAACTGCCGTGAGACTGAATGCCTCTCACATATGCCGCCGCCATCTTCCCTGCCAGATACGGGTCTTCCGAAAAATATTCAAAGTTACGTCCGCACAGAGGGCTTCTCTTAATGTTGAGGCCCGGTCCGAGCAGTACGTTTACTTCCTGGGAAAGCGCTTCCTCTCCAAGTGAGCGCGCCATCTCCTCCGCGAGATTCTCGTCCCAGCTGTTTGCCATCGTCGCCGCCGTCGGGTAACAGGTTGCCGGAACGCTGGCATTTAAGCCAAGCTGGTCTGCAGCTCCCGCCTGCTTACGCACGCCGTGAGGTCCGTCCGCAAGAAAGATCGACGGAAGTCCCACGCGGTTCACACTCCTGGTCTGCCAGAAATCCTTACCGGAAAGCAGATAGCATTTTTCCTCCAGAGTCATATCCTGGACCATTTTTTTGATATCCAACTCTTCACCTTCTTTTCTTTTTTTGGAAAGGGATGCAGCCGGGACTGCGATCCCTTTCCCTGGTTTCATGCCTTATTTTTTGCTGTCCGCATCTGTTTTACTCAACAGACGCTTTTTTCTTTTTCTTTAACAGATAACGAACCAGTACAAGTACTGCGATGCCGACGATGATCACGCCGCCTGCAATATCAACCGTCATAAACAGCTTGTCCATATTTGTCATGCCGCCTACCGGGTTGGTGTCGCCTGCATAGTAGCCGCTGTTTACGATCGTGTACATGATGTTCTTACAGGACTCGCGCATTGCAAGGGTTGCCGTTGCGCTCTCGTCTGTGAACTGGTTGGACGCTGCGCTTGCAAAGCCAAGCATCAGATCGTTGCCGTTGCGTACACAGTGGTCAGAAATCATGTAGCCGTAGGAACCGTCGTAGTCTGTGATCACCATGCCCTCAAAGCCCCACTCACCGCGAAGAACGTTGTTGAGCAGATAGCCATTCGCACAGCTCGGAATCGTTCCGATCCAGTTGAAGGAGGACATGCACGCCTGCGTTGTGCCAGTGAAGCCCTTCACGCAAAGCTCAAACGGTTTCAGATAGATTTCACGGATCGCCTGCTCGGATGCATAGGTCAGCAGGAAGGAGCAGCGGTTCGTTTCCTGATCATTTACTGCAAAGTGCTTGATGTAAGCGTATACGCCCTTTTCCGCCGCACCGTTTACCTGGTTCGCCGCCAGATATCCTGCAAGCACGCCATCCTCGGAATAATATTCGAAGTTACGTCCTGCAAATGCGGAGCGGTGTGTGTTCATAGCCGGACCATACCAGCCATAGTTGTTTGCGTCTGCATATTCCTGTCCCATAGCCTGTCCCACTTCATAAGCAAGCTGCTTGTTCCAGGTCTGCGCAAGCAGAACCTCGGACGGATAAGCGGTACCATAGGAACCGGTAATAAAGTTGCTAAGACCTGCCGGACCGTCACAGTCGGAGGTTGCCACCTTGCCAACGGAATCAATTGCAACTGTCTGCCATCCACCTACGTTGATCATCGTCGCCATATCCTCGAAGGTGAGCTGGTCGAGAAGCTGATCCCATTTTGCGTCGTCATACGGAGCGCCCTTGAGGTCGAACAGTGTCAGACCGTTGTCTGCGCCAAGTGTCGGCATCGCATCGTCTGCGTTGTCATACTTTGTCGGATCATAGGTGCCGAATGCGCTTTCTTCTACAGCCGCACGAGTCTCATCGGACATCACAAACTGTTCTTCCTTAAGCGGCCCGCAAGCCTCGTCGTAGTTTGCAAATTTGTCTGCACGGGAGAGCTGTACGAAATCGCCGCGGGAGTAATCCTCAAACTGATTGGTTGCTGCAACAGCATCGCTTGCGCGTCCTTCTGTGCTGTAGTCGATGTCAGCGTCAACCGTGAAGGTCTCCTCTGCATCTACGGTGTGTGAATCAGAGCGAACAGAAATCACATAATCGCCCTCTTCCAGGATGTAGCCGCCGCCCTGGATCTTGATGCCTTCGGAATCGTAGGAAGCAAGATCTTCCTTCGCGATCTCAAAGGAGAGCGTCTCGGATGCGCCCGGTTCAAGCACGCCGGTCTTTTCAAACTGAACAAGGTTTACGGAAGCCTTTTCAATACCGCCGTTCGTGTAAGGCGGTGTGAAGTAGATTTCTGCAACATCTTTGCCTGCAACGTCGCCGGTGTTGGTTACAACTACATCAAAGGAGATGCTGTCGCCATTGTCCGCAAAGTTTTCGATGGTCTTCTCAAAGGTGGTGAAGCTTAAGCCATAGCCGAACGGATACTGCACATAGTCCTCATATTTTAAGAAGCCTTCTTCTGCTGCCGTCTCGTAGAACTTGTATCCGACATAGATACCCTCTACATAGTTTGCAAATGCGATATTTCCTTCGTAGGAAGCGTCCGCCGCAGCGATCTGCTGCTTCAGATCCTCCACGTTGCTGTAGCTCATGTTGCCGATATTGTTGATATACGGCGCCTGCATCAGATCCTTTACAAAGGTATCCGCCGTCTTACCGGACGGGTTTACGGAACCGTTGATGATCTCGCCAAGCGCTGCGAAGCCGGTGTTGCCTGCGCCCGGAGCCAGAAGAACGGCGCCGATCTGCTCATACTCGTCTACCCAGCCAAGCTCCATGGTGTTGTTTGCATTGATGATCACGATAACGTTGTCAAACTCGGAGCAAACCTTTTCAACAAGCTGTTCCTCGGTTACGGAAAGCTCCAGGTAGGATTCGCCCGGCTCGAAGTCGTCGTAGGAGCCGTTGTTTGTGTAGTAAGCGTTCATGTAGCACCAGTTTGCCGGAGCAACAGAAACCTCAAGACCCGGGTTGTAGGTGCTGTGGATGATAGCGTTCATGTCCATCGGAAGGTCTGCGCCCTCACCGCCGGAACGTCCGATAACGATTACGGCCGTATCGGAGAATTCCTTTGCCTCTGTCATGATATCATCTGTATAAGCGTCCACCGTCGGTTCCGGCAGCGTCCAGTCCTGAGAGGACATCGCAATTGTCGGACGGGTGTCGCGATAATCCGTGTAGAGCTTTGTAAGCGTTTCGTTTGTCGCATAGCCTGCGTCCTGCAGAGACTGCAGAATACCGACTGCGGTGGATGCATCCGAGGAACCGGAGCCTGTTCCGCCAAACAGCGGGTTGGTGGAATCCCATCCAAATACGTTCAGGCTGTTGACATCGGAAGATAACGGAAGCAGCCCGTTGTTCTTTAAGAGAACGGTGCCCTCTTCGCCGATCCTCTTGATCATGTCTTTACTCTGAGCAATCGTTTCTTCCGTGAGATCTGCCTTTGATGCATTCAGAAAACCGGAAACGTTTGTGTACATCGGTCCGTAACAAATTACATTGACCGTAATGAGCAGTGCGGCGAAAAATGCCATCACCGCTTCCCAGCGGATTACGTGTTTGAAGCCCTTTTTTGCTTTGGATGCAAGGATTAATACTACAATCAGTACAACCAGAGCGGCAAGGATAAAGTACACGTACCCCTGTAACTGTGTGAGGTAGGCGAGCAGGTCTGCCTCACTGACTCCCAGGCTGCCGAAAATCGGACCCAGGAGATTTGCCAATAAGTTTACCATCTTTTCTCCTCCTTTTGGTTTTCACGCAGGCGCCCCGGCAGCGCCTTGGTGATTTTGGTAAAAAAATTATAGCATACATCTTGATTTATGGTGCGTTATTTGCACAAATTGCAGATTTTCCTTCATAAATTGTCCTATGCTTTTTTTATTTCCTGTCCTCATATGTCTATTTTGCACAAATTTACCAGGTCGGTTTTGTGCACGATGCATAGATAGCAACTTTGCAGACAGCTCCAGAGATTTGCTGCTTACAGCAACTAAGTATCATTGGCAGATGACACATACCATGATATAATGTGCATATGAATTAATCGAAAGATGGAGGAATAAAATGGACAGACCAATTACAACATTGTTTATGCTAATGTCTGTTGATGGTAAAATCAGCACTGGTGCGTCAGATAATTTAGATGTGGATAAGGACTTTCCTAAAATTACAGGAGTGAAAGAAGGGTTACATCAATATTATGAAATAGAGCAGACAACAGATTTATGGTCACTTAATTCTGGAAGAGTGCAGGCGAAAATCGGTGTCAACGCAGCGGATATGCCAGATAAAACGCCTGTCTCCTTTGCTGTCATTGATAATAAACATTTAACGGAACACGGTATCCGCTATTTTTGTGCTTTATCAAAGCAGTTCGTTCTGATTACATCCAACAAAAATCATCCGGCATTTGAAATGGAAGAGGATAATCTTCATATCATATACCAAAATGAATTATCGCCAGAGGACGCTCTTGCCAGGCTCAAAGCAGACTATGGCTGTGAAAGGATAACGATACAGACCGGTGGTACACTAAACGGACTGTTTCTTCGTGAAAAGCTGATAGATCTTGTTGATATTGTTGTAGCGCCTGTATTAGTCGGCGGGAAAGATACCGCCACTTTAATCGACGGGAAATCCTTACTGTCGGAAAACGAATTATCAAAATTATGCGTGCTGAAATTGCAGGAATGTGTCGTTCTGAAAAATTCCTATCTCAGATTACGCTATGAGGTAATTCACTGACCGCTGTCTGTTTGTAGGGCAGAAATGTAAAGACTGAGTATCGGCAGATACCGCATGGGGAAATACCGTGCGGTCCCGCCAGACTAAAAACGTCCACCGGACGTTTTTGTCGTATGCATGGCAAGAAAATCCGGCAGAGGATAATCCCCTGCCGGACTCTAAAGGAAGAGCACTGCAGGGCTGAGCTCATCCAGCCCCGCAGTCTGATAAAACCTGAGCTATAAACTATGCTTCTGTCTCGGTTTCCGTTTCTGTTTCCGCGTCAGTCTCCGCTTCTGTTTCTGTCTCGGTTTCTGTTTCTGCGTCTGTTTCCGCTTCCGTTTCTTCTTCCGCGTCTGTTACTGCTTCTGTTTCTGTTTCCGCATCTGTTACTGCTTCCGTTTCCGCTTCTGTTTCTTCTTCTGTTACCGTGTCAGTTTCTGCTTCTGTTGCCTCTTCCGCATCTGCTTCCACTGCGCCCTCACCTGCATAAGCTGCCTCATATGCCGCAAAATCAAGGCTCTGGATGGTTGTCAGCGGTTCTGCAGAGTATTTCTCTGTGCGCTCGTCGCTGATCACGCCTGCCCAGTTCATACCAAATGCGAAATCATAGGTGTTGCCTGCTGCGTCTACGTAGCATTCCATGTCGCGCGGAACGTCCTCAAGCTGTGCCTCTACTACTTCCATGGAAGCCGGCTGCTGGAATACCAGAAGACCGTTCGGCTCTGTCTGGCCAAGGATGATCTCAGCAACAACGTCATTGTACTGCTTGTTGTAGCATACCAGGATAGCGTCTGCCAGCGGCTCTACCTCATCCCAAACCATGCCGCGTTCCATCTTCATGGAAACGATCACCGGAATGTCGCCTGCAACAGAATCCGCATACTGGAGTGCTTCCAGATCGCCGTAGTTTGCTGCTGCCGGAGCGGTATTGCCCTTGTAGGAACGGTTTTCCTTCGTGCCGTCTTCCAGGATCTTACCGGAGATGGAAACCTCGCGTGCGGTGTCAGCCGTGTACTCTGCGTACTGCAGGGATGCCGGATACCATTCATCTTCCGTTCCTTCCGGAGCCGGTGCGCCGCCGAATGCACCTGTCATAAGCGCATTGTAGGAAACGCTGTATGCATTGCTCATGCCAACCAGGATATAGTCGCACGCTGCAATTTCTTCCTCAGTTGCACGTGTAAGGTCATCCTTCGTGTAGGTCGCGTTGCCGTTTGCATCCGCCTCGCCGGTCGGATCGCCCAGTGTATCGGTTACGATGTTGAAATACTTGCCGAGAACTTCAAGGTCCATACCCGGTGTCCAGGACGGTGTACCCTGGCTGATACCTGTCATCCAGGTTGCGCTGAAGCCTGTGTTGTATACATACGGTACGTATACGGTCGGTTTTTCTTCGGAAGCTTCCTTCTCGCTGATCACGCCGTCGTTCTTGATCATAACTACAGACTGTCTCTGTGTTTCCAGACCGTACTCGTTTGCGGAATCACTGTAAACGATAGAATCTGCGTATGCGGAATCGCTGTACGGCTGGTCGAACATGCCAAGGTTCATCATTACGATAATGTAGTTGTAAGCCGCATGTCCAACGATCTCATCTGCCTTTTCCTGTCCGTCGCGCTCTACCAGGATGTTGTAAGCTGCTACAGCATTCTCAACATTGCTGTAACCGCCGAGCAGGTTTGCACCTCTCTCCCAGCTTGTAGCGATGCGATCCGGCTCTTCCAGGGATTCTGCACCCCATACGCCTGCGAACTGATATACGCCCCAGTCAGTGATCTTCAGGCTGTCGTAGCCAGCCTCCTCCAGAAGGCCGTACATAAACGGATTGTAAGCGCCTGCCCACTCGCCGCCATACGGGTTGCCGTCTGCATCTACGTTGATCGCATATTCTGTCATGATACCCGATGCGCCTGTCAGTCCCGGCAGGTTGAATACGCCGTCAAAGTAGGTGATCAGGTGTGCCTGCAGGTTGTTGCCCGGGAACGTAGCATAACGTCCTGCATTGCTGTGGTCGTTGCGTCCGCCCTCGGTAGAGCCTGCGCCGCCGTAGTGCTTCGTGAAGCAATATACGGACTCGTCGCCCCATCCAAGGTCTTCGCCGTTTTCATCATAAGTGGACTGCATCGCATTTACATAAGCGGTTGCGATATCCAGTGTAAGCTGCGGATCCTCACCGTAGGTTCCGCCTGCGCGATCCATAACCGGAGATGCGATATCTACCTGCGGTCCAAGGAGCGCGGTAACACCTGCCGCACGGTACTGCTTCGAGGTTTCCTCACCGATCTCAGCCGCCAGCTCCGGATCCATGGTAGATGCCAGGGAAACCGTCTCGATCAGACCGGAAATATTTGCCGGGTCGATAGAGATCATAGCCGGGATACCGTATAAGCAGCTCTCAGCAACTGCCTGGATTTCGTTGGTCCATTTTGCATGTGCGCCGCCGCCCTGGGAAATGTTTCTGGTAACGCCGCCGCGTCCGCCCTGTCTTAAATAGGTTGCGGAGCCGTCTTCATCGGTAAGCGGTTCAGTGGTGAAATCGCCCCAGCCGCCGTGTGTGAGCATTGCCGCCATCTCGGAGCCTTCCATCTGGCTTACCAGATCTTCCGAACGCTCTTCGCTGGTCTTTCTCCAGTCCTCATATACGTCCAGCTCGCCGTCCTGGTCGAGGTCCTTGAATGCGTAGCCGTCTTCTTCGATGATCTTAACGCCGGAATTAGAGGAAAGTCCCAGAGTCTCGCCATCTTCATTCTCGATCTTGATCCAGTTATCATCCGTTACGGTAACGGTATATTTTGCATCGTCACCTGGAACCGGCACGTAAGCTTCCGCTTCCGTTTCAGCCTCGGTCGCTGCTTCCGTAACCGCTTCTGTTTCTGCTTCCGTCTCAGCTTCTGTTTCTGCTTCCGCCTCAGTTACAGCCTCCGTCTCAGCTTCTGTTTCCTCAGCCGCTGCACCGGCATTCTTATACGGATCTGCTGCTGCATCTGCATTCTTATACGGGTCTGCTGCTGCATCTGCATTCTTGTACGGGTCTGCTGCTGCGTCCGCGTTCTTGTACGGGTCCGCTGCTGCGTCCGCGTTCTTGTACGGATCTGCTGCTGCGTCCGCATTCTTGTACGGGTCTGCTGCTGCGTCTGCATTCTTATACGGGTCTGCTGCTGCATCCGCGTTCTTATACGGGTCTGCCGCTGCTGCGTCCGCATTCTTATACGGGTCTGCTGCCGCTGCATCTGCGTTCTTGTATGGGTCTGCTGCCGCTGCGTCCGCATTCTTATACGGGTCTGCTGCCGCTGCGTCCGCATTCTTGTACGGGTCTGCCGCTGCATCTGCTGTCTTGTACGGGTCTGCCGCTGCATCCGCTGTCTTGTACGGGTCTGCCGCCGCAGTCTCTGCCTCGGTTTCTTCTACTGCCTCGGTCTCAGCAGCTTCTGTTTCTTCC
>UMDR01043801.1_pt1 | contig 72906 bp, 67 predicted proteins | sample 1964541 | NCBI WGS metagenome assembly UMDR01 (sample SAMEA4835999, study PRJEB28245) | human gut metagenome | biome: gut microbiome; material: fecal sample | place: Denmark | collected 2008 | reverse complement strand
ACCGCCTACCTCACCTCAAAAACATACATTTTGTCAAGAAGTCCTCCCCCATATTACAACATACCGAAAAACCTTAACTCTCGGAGAATTGAATATTTGAACCTAAGCCGGGGAGCCATACGGAAACAGGCAAGAAAATAAGGGCTATTTTTGAGAAGCCGGGCACTTCATTTCTACGATGACCGTTCTCATGACAACGACGACCGTCCTCATAGCTACAACGACCGTCTTCATCATCATGAAGTACCGAACTCGTCATACACGAAATCGGACTTCACCGCAATGAAGACGGTCATCATAGAAATTATCTGTGCATCTTCATGGAATAAATCGTTTTTTTAACCTGAAAATAATAGACTAAATACAACTTGATTTGAGTTTTTTTCTGTTTTCAAGATTATTTTATACAATAAGGGAGATACCCGCTAACCTATTCTACCGTCAAGACCTGTTCACCGGATTTAAGTTGGTATTCTTTTCCTTTCCAGAGGAATACACCGTTCGTACCCGCTGGTAATACAAGACGTGCCGTCAGCTTACCTTTTTTATCGAGCTTGTAGGAAGCAGTCACGCTACCTGCCGGATGCGGCATCGTGCCTGACACCTCTTTCAGGTTGCCCAATGACGGAGCGATACGGACAGATTTGAAACCCGGCGCATTACTATCTATACCTAACAAAATACGGAAAAACTCAATGTTCGGGCTGGCTCCCCAAGCATGGCAATCGGAACGGGTCGGTTCAGGCATTTCCGCCCAAGTTGTTAGTCCCAATGCCATCTGGTCTCGCCAAATCTGCATATTGTCTAGCAGGCGATCCCCCATCCCGGCAGCCTTCAATGCCTGATGCACATAATAACGGAAATAGATTGTCGCTTGTATCAGCGACGGATCGTTCAACGTACGTTCCATCACCTCCGTGGCCTCCTCGCCCGCCACGATACCAGCCAGTATAGCCAATGAGTTGACATGCTGCGAGAAACTGCGGTGATCGTAAGTATCGGCAAACAACCCACGGGCAGCGTCCCAATATTTCGTCCGGATCGTCCCCCGGATCGCAGAAGCAATCTGCATATAATGATCCGCCATCGACGGGATACCGAAAGCCCGTTCCATCCCGGCAGCCGATTCAAGCGTTAAGATATACATCAAGTCCTGAAAAGCAGAGTTGCCTTCCTTTTCACGCACAGGTTCGCCAGACTGAAAACCAGCAGCCCAGTCGGCAAAGAACCAATGCGGCACATACCCCAGGCTATGATCCGGCTTCAACCACTGCTCGTACCAGGAAAGTACCCCGCGATAAGCAGGTAGCAAAGTCTTCATATAAGCCTCATCTCCACGGTACATCCAGTAGTCATGCCCCATACAAATCCACCAAAGCGAGAAGGAAGAAATGAACTGATGCAGGCTCGACGGGTAGCGGCTCATCGTGATCCCGTCTGCCACGATCGACTGCCGCCCCTGCTCGATTGCGTTCTTCACCATATAAGCATCATGTGTATTATATAAGGTAATCATTGCCTGAATGCGGGTATCACCGAAATACTGCAACTGCTCGTAATAAGGGCAATCCATATAAGTCTCGTTCGCACAAAGGCGTGCCGTGTGCCAGCCTATATCGAGCATCTTATTCAACTCATCATGTCCGGGTGCAGAAAAAGCGATCTCGCTTCGGAAAGGATAAGCAGAGAACGTACCATAGACATCTTCCAGCACAAGCGGTTCGTCAGCAGTCGAGATCGTCAGATCCACATACCGCCACGTACGCCACCAAAGGGTGGTAAAATCGCGCCCTTCGCCTCCGTCAGCAATCACTTTATCTTCATATCCTATGAATCTTTTCCCTTCCACCTCATTACGGTTTCCTTTTGCCGGAAGCGAATAAGATTTAGTCGTACCCTTCTCCTTACCTTCATAAAGAGCTTCGGCATAGGCAATCGCAATTTCGGCATTCTTGCCGCGACTGAACAAAAGGGAAAGATAACCCGTTGTCAGCTTTCCATTATCAAGCAGGAGATGCACCTTACTATTCGCAGGAACCGTCAGCGATGTTTCTGTTTTCAAGAATCCATCAGGCACCTTCACTCCTTCGGAGATACGCACAGCCTCAAAACGCTCGGACTGCAAATCCATCGGGGGAATCGGACAAGGCACAAGCAAGCGTCCGGGATAGTCGCGCGATCCCTTCACTCCTCCCTCGATCCCCGTGCGGGCAGGCAACCACTTGCTATCATCATAAGCAGACTGTTCCCACCCCCAAGGATACTTCGATGCAGAAAGAAGTTCACCAGGCCCTGCCACATAATAGCCCAAGACAGGCTTATGCCAAGGAGCATAGGCTTCGTTTTTCATGCACAACCAGGAAGCATCCGTATTGACCACAGCCTCAATCTCCGTATTCCCTTGCAGGAGAAATCCGGTCTGATTAAAACTGATTTGTGCAACCGGCTTCTGTTCAGCATAATTCCAAACCACGGCCGCCAGCACGTTTTTTCCCCTTTTCAGGTAAGGAGCCAGATCAACCGTTTCAAAATTCCAGTTATAGATATCCCCACGTGCCGGCCCAAGCGAGACGAAACGTCCATTCAGATAAAGCTTGTAACGGTTGTCAGCCGTCACATGAACAATAAAGCGGGATGGGACTTCACCCAGTTCGAACGTCTTGCGCATATGGTAGACGCCATACACATTGGCAGGTTCTCCTGGCATGGAAATCCAGCGTGCTTTCCAGCGTCCGGTAAGAAGTTCGGGATTGATGTCGGCTTGCCGGTAACCTTCCAAACGGATCTGGGCGCCAAGCGACAGACTACAAAGCATAAAAAGAAAAATCAGTACACGTGTCTTCATTCGATACATTGGTATTAGATATTAAACAAATAAGGATAGAGGCAAAAGCCGATCCCTCGGTTCAGAAACTGAATCTCCGTGGAATCGGCTATTAACTGATATTTTAGAAAATCAAATAAACAACTCCGGTTCGCGGCGAGCACTAAAGTTCTTATGCAGCATCGCTGTATAAGGAGTATCGAACGTGCGGGCACCTTCGGGACATTCCTTCACACACGCACAACACTTGATACAAGTCGCCGGATCACTGAACATACGGTCGTCGACAATCGAAATAGCCGATACAGGGCATACATCGATGCAATATTCGCATTGCGTACACAAGTCCTCATCCGTCACAGGAGCCTGCGGCGTGGAAGGACCTTTCACCTTGTAGGGGAAATTTCCTTTCATCTCCAACGGCTTCAGACAGGAAAGTTCGTCCACCTTTTCGAGTTTCTCCTTGATGGCACGTCCGAAACTGACAGCAGTTTCATGATCAGCCTCATCGGGACGCCCTGCGGCGATAGGCATATCCTTACGGCTGAAAGAGTGCTCTCCCACGAAAGCACCTGCCGAAACAGGGACAAAACCAGCATCTACTAACGTGTCGGACAATTCCTTCAACGCATCCTCGTAATCACGGTTACCGTAAACCACGACCGGAACGACCGGAGCTTGGTGGGCGTGGAAAGCACGGAGGCGCTCCATCGCCGTCTCGGCTACACGCCCGCCATAGACGGGGGCGGCCACGATGGTCAGTTCATCATCATGGATCTCAAGTTCTTCCGCCGGAGCATCATAAGTAATGTCCGACTCCAGCAGGACGTCGCCACTCAGTCCTTCCGCAATCGCATAAGCAGTCTTGGCCGAAGTATGCGTCGGAGAGAAATAAATGATATGTATATTCTTATATTCCATATTCCTTATTTTAAAGCTGCTTCAATCTTTTTCATCAGTTCGGCAAATTCCTCGTCGCTATAGCCTTTGGTCGCATATACCACTTTACCGGTCTTGTCAACCAGATAGCTGCGCGGGATCAGATTTTTGGCAAATGCGCCATAGATAGCCCGGTTCTTATCTGGATAGAGGGGAAAGGTGAACCCTTTCTTTTCGTTATACTTCTGCAATTCAGCGTCCGTATGCTCACGTCCGATCACCAACAAGGCGAAATCCTTGTTATCCTTATACTTCGGCCAGAGCGTCTTTTGTACCTCTGCAAGCTCCTTCTGACAGGGAGGACACCAGGTTGCAAAAAAATTCACCAAGATCACTTTCCCCTTCAAAGAAGAAGAAGGCACCTGCGTACCATTGTCGTTCACAATCGTAAAAGCCGGCATCTGCTGTCCTTCTTTTACAAGATCGCCACTCTCATCCTGCGCTCTTACAACAAGGGCTAAGAGAGCAAAAAAGGCAAGGAATACACACTTTCTCATTTTATTACTTTTGCATGCTCTGCGCTACATCGTAGCCAGCTTTCAGAGCCTTAAGGTTCATTTCTACGATTTCTTCACCTTTGCGTCCGAAGATGCGGCGAATACCATCGGCAATCTTATCATATTCGATACCAATAAAGGGGGCGGCAGCTCCCAGCATCACGATATTGGCCGCACGAACGGACCCCACCTCTTTGGCGATAGCTTCTACATCCAGCACGACCTTGTGCGGCAGTTTCCCCAGTTCTTCGTTCACTTTTTCCACCTCCGGATAGTTGGGGATATTGATGAACGGCTGCGAATTGGTTACCAACCACCCGTCCTTCTTCAGATAAGGCAGGTAGCGGAGCGCTTCCATCGGTTCGAGCGAGATGATCAGGTCAGCCTGCCCCAGCGGGATCAGGTCAGACGCAATCGGCTGGTCGGACAGGCGGAGGTTCGACTGCACGTCACCTCCACGCTGGCTCATTCCGTGAACTTCGGCTTGCTTCATGTACAAACCTTCCTTTAATGCGGCTTCTCCGATAACGGCAGCGATGGAGAGGATACCCTGTCCTCCCACACCGGATAATATGATGTCTGCTTTCATTTCTTGCTTGCTTTTTTCTTTCTTGTTAATGTCTGGATACATTCACGACGGGGGATCAAAACAGATACGCCTTTATATTCGATCTCTTCCCGGATGATCGCTTTCATCTCATCGTAGTTCTTCTTCAAAGGAACCATGACGCGGATATGGGCCGGATCGACACCGATACCGGCACAGATCGATTCGAGACGGCCTGTTCCTGCAGAATCCTGTCCACCAGTCATAGCCGTTGTCTCGTTATCGGAAATAACGATCGTAATATTCGTGTTTTCATTGACGCAATCAAGCAAGCCGGTCATACCGGAGTGCGTGAATGTCGAATCGCCGATCACCGACACAGCAGGATAAACCCCCGCATCGGAAGCACCTTTGGCCATCGTGATAGAAGCTCCCATATCGATACAAGTGTCGATCGCCCGGAAAGGAGGCAAAGCTCCCAACGTATAACAACCGATATCACCGAACACTTTAGCTCCTTTGTAGCCGGCCAACACCTCGTTCAGTGCTTCGTACATATCGCGGTGTCCGCAACCCTGACATAATGCAGGCGGACGTTGTTCAACTACTTCCGGAGTGGCATAGTAGCTCTCGATCTGCTTGCCTAATGCCTTACCGACAGCATCGGGAGTCAGCTCGCCATCGCGTTGCAATGTTCCGTCGAGACGGCCATGCACCCGGATACCGATCCCGAGGAAACCTTTCAGTTGCTCCTCGACTACCGGATATCCCTCTTCGAGTACAAGGATTTCCTTGCATTCACTGACGATCTTTTCGATCATTTTGCGGGGCAACGGATACTGGCTAATCTTTAATACCGGATGTTCAAAACCGTCAGGATAGTTCTCCGAAAGATAATTGAATGCAATACCGGTCGTAATGATACCAAGCTCCTTGTTCGGACCATCGAAATAGGCATTATAAGGTGAGGCTTCGGAAAAAGCGGTAAATGTATCCTGCGCCGCGAGCAACGTCTTGAAGCGTTTGCGAGCAAGCGCCGGAAGAAGGATGAAACGCTGACGTCCGTCTTCAGGTGTATGCATTTCGTTTTCCACCTTCTGTTCACGTCTGATCACACCTGCACGGGAGTGAGCCATACGGGTAGTGATACGCACCAGAACGGGGTAACCCAGCTTTTCGGATAATTCGAACCCATCATATATCATGTCGTATGCCTCCTGCTGGCTGGACGGCTCAAGCATCGGGATCATGGCAAAGTTGCCATACATACGGTTGTCCTGTTCATTCTGTGAAGAGTGCATCGAAGGGTCATCGGCTGTAATGATGATCATACCGCCATTGATACCGCTCATGGCAGCATTCATGAAACAGTCGGCGGCAACGTTCAGCCCCACATGCTTCATACAGCAAAGAGCCCGTTTACCTGCGTAGCTCATACCCAACGCTGCTTCCATTGCAGTTTTTTCATTCGTGCTCCAACGGCAGTGAATACCCCTTTCCTTTGCGACGGCCGAACTCTGTATGAATTCGGTTATCTCGGTCGAAGGGGTCCCCGGATAGGCATAAACACCGGACAGACCTGCATCGATAGCAGCTTGCGCCACGGCTTCATCCCCTAAAAATAGATGTTTTTCCATGTAACGTTTATTTTGTTTTACTTGATTTTTTCTGTTATCTTCCCACAAAGATAAGACTTTTACCCATACCCACAACAACCGGGCTATATTGGATTTTTAGTTTCATAGGCATGAAACTGTTGTTTCCCTATGATGGAACGGTCGTTTCCTTATAATGGAACTGCCGTTTCCCTATAATGGAACGATCGTGGCATACCGGGAAAATGTTTCCGTATTGCCTACCGGATCTTCCTTCGGTTCAATTCCGCCCGATAGCGGTTAGCATTACGATTATGCTCGGCAAGAGTGACTGCAAAATTATGCCGTCCGGAGAAATCTTCTTTTGCACACATATATAGATAGTTATGGTTCATGTGGTTCAACACGGCATCCAGTCCTCTGATAGTCGGGATACGGAGCGGTCCGGGAGGAAGTCCGGCATGTTTATAGGTATTATAAGGAGAATCGATCTCCAGATGCTCAAACAGGATGCGCTGGAGAGAGAAATCGCCCACAGCAAACTTCACGGTCGGATCTGCCTGAAGGGGAATACCACGCTGCAAACGATTGAGATACAGACCTGCCACGATAGGATATTCGTCTGTGGCAGCCGTCTCTTCTTCCACAATAGAAGCGAGAATGGCAACTTCGACCGGTGTCATTCCGATTGCCTTCGCTTTTGCCAGACGAGTGTCACTCCAGAAATTTTTATATTCGCGCTGCATACGCTGCATCAGTTTCTCAGCGGAAATATTCCAGTATACCTCATAAGTATTGGGAATAAACAGAGCAAGGATCGTCTCGGGCGTAAAGCCCAGTGATGCGCAGTAGACAGAATCGGCAAGCAAAGGGAGCAAGTCATCCTCCCCGATCATCAACTGCCCGGCAAGCCTTTCGGCCAGATCCTGCTTGAAGCGTATATTATTAAAGGTGACCCGAGTGGCCTCCTGATGTCCCCGGCGCAGATTGTTGAGCAATGCCAGGTTATTCATACCTGGCTCCACAGCATAACGTCCGGTACGCATATTGGCGGGATATTTCAACATTCCGGCAAGCTGCTTGAAACTTCCGATACGTCGGCAACCGGCAGAGTCGACCAACTGGAGGCAGAGATCGCCAAAATCTTTCTTCTCGTCAATATAAACATATACGGTCTTGCGTGGCTCAAAATCAGGTGCAAGTATCAAACGGTATGCCCAGAATCCCAAACCTGCTAACAGGAGGATGATAAACGAGAGGATTCCAACAATGAGAGTACGCTTTCGCATCATAATTTCTGATTTAGCCGTTAAACAAAAAAGGCTACTGATAATCAGTAGCCTTTGCGGAAGCGGGGGGATTCGAACCCCCGGTACGGTAACCCGTACGTCAGTTTAGCAAACTGGTGGTTTCAGCCACTCACCCACACTTCCATGAGTTTCACGCCTCATTTCCTTTAATTGCGTTACAAAAAACCGCCTTTACAGGCGGCCTTATGGGTGAAAAATGGGACTCGAACCCACGACCCTCGGAACCACAATCCGATGCTCTAACCAACTGAGCTATTCTCACCATGTTTATCTTATCAAGTGTTTATCTCTTTAAGACGGTGCAAAGATAGAGGTTTTATTTTAAACTGCAAATAATTCGGGCATTTTTTTATTCAAAAATATACTCTTCGACCTCCTTATTGTTGCCTTTTAAAAACAAGCGCGTATTATTTACATACTTAATCAATGCTGAATCGACTGAAAAAGAGGAATTTTGATTCTTTCCCGACCAAGAGGCTGCCGGAACCACCCGAATATCTTCTTTTCCTTGTTCATTCTTATAACGGGAAGAATAAATCAACAAATATTGTGCAGAAGCAATGTATCGACGCAAACCCTTCCGGCCTAAAACGACTTTCACCATGACACCCCCATCGGTATGTTCCCGGCTCATGTTCGATATAAAATTACCCAATGAATAGACAACCAGACGGTCGGGAACTCCCTCCTTTCCCCTGCGAAGCACCATTGGCTGAACAACATGAGGGTGACTGCCTATGACCAGATCGACACCCTGCCGCATCAGCCAATCGGCCAGTTCACATTGTTCACGGGAAGGTATCCGTTCGTATTCCAATCCCCAATGCATATTAGCTATAATAAAATCCGGATTAAAGAGCTTGGCTTCGGCAATATCACCCTTCATTATCTCCTTATCGATATAATTGACGATTCGGGGTATATCGACTTTCAAACCGTTGGTACCATAGGTATAGTTGAGCATGATGATACGAAAATCTTTCTTACGGAGCAACATCGGATATGTGCGGTGACGGTGATCACAGTCAAGAAAGGTTCCGGTATGACGGATTCCGATAGAATCCAGTGCTTGGATGGTACGGACAAGTCCGCGAGTCCGCCTATCTAAACAATGATTATTGGCTAACAAGAAAAAGTCGAAGCCTGCTTTTTGCAAAGCCAAAGCGAAGTCTTCCGGAGCGCTGAAAGCCGGATAACCACTATACGGCTCCCCTCCTAACGGGACTTCGAAGTTCACAACAGCAATATCGGCAGCTTTCACCTCTCTCTCGATATTGGCAAAATAGCTACCCAAATCAAAAAAATCTCCCCTCCGGGTATTGTCAAGTTGTTTCTGGTGCATCATGGCATCACCGGCAAACAAAATTGTCAGCGAGTCCTGAGCGGATAAAGACAGAAAGCTCAAAAGACAAAACCCGGAGAGAAGGATTTTCATTTATAAATCTCTTTCTTTCCGGCTAAAAGCGTATTGCGCATCAAAGAAATAATCGTCATCGGACCTACACCACCCGGAACCGGCGTGATATAAGAACACTTAGGAGCGACCTCGTCAAACTTGACATCGCCAGTCAACTTAAAGCCGCTTTTGCGAGTTGCATCCGGCACACGTGTCGTACCCACATCCACGATTACAGCCCCTTCTTTTACCATATCGCCTTTCAGGAATTCGGGGACACCCAATGCCACAATAATAATGTCGGCACTCAAGCACATTTCCTCCAGGTTCTCGGAGCGACTGTGGCAAACAGTAACCGTACAATCGCCCGGATAGGCTTTCTGCATCATCAAAGTAGCCATCGGTTTGCCCACGATATTACTACGCCCCAGCACTACGCAATGTTTACCGCGAGTAGGAATCTCGTAACGCCTCAACAGCTCCAAGATGCCAGCCGGAGTTGCCGACACAAAACAGGGGAGACCGATAGACATACGACCCACATTGATCGGATGGAAACCATCTACATCCTTACGGTAGTCGATCGCTTCGATAATCTTCTGTTCTGAGATATGTTTCGGAAGCGGGAGCTGTACGATGAAACCATCCACGTCCGGATCGTTGTTCAGTTCGTCCACTTTATGAAGAAGCTCTTCTTCAGTAACATCAGCTTCATAACGGATCAGAGACGATTTGAAACCGATCTCATTACATGTCTTCACTTTACTTGCGACATACGTTTCACTTCCACCATCATGACCGACCAATATGGCAGCCAAATGAGGGATTTTACCACCGGCAGCCTTGATGCGGGCCACTTCTTCCGCCATCTCCTGCTTCATCTGAGCCGAAACGGCTTTTCCGTCCAATAGCTTGTACTGCTGTTCTTCCATACTCTATTATCTTTTCGGGTTTATCTTCTGAATGAAGGGAATTTCTTGCTTCCCGGTTTGGCAGCTGTCAACATACGCATCATCTTACGTGTTTCGTCGAATTGCTTGATCAGCTTGTTTACTTCCTGGATCGTCGTGCCGCTACCTTTGGCGATACGCTGGCGACGCGACCCGTTCAGGACAGCCGGATTCGTACGTTCTTCGGGCGTCATGGAGTAGATGATTGCTTCGATGCTCTTGAAAGCATTGTCGTCGATATCCACATCTTTCAATGCCTTACCTACACCCGGAATCATGGAGGCCAGTTCTTTCAGATTACCCATCTTCTTAATCTGCTGGATCTGAGAGATGAAGTCGTTGAAGTCGAACTGGTTCTTGGCTATCTTCTTCTGCAAGCGTTTGGCTTCTTCTTCGTCATACTGTTCTTGCGCACGTTCCACCAAAGAAACGATATCACCCATACCGAGGATACGGTCTGCCATACGTTCAGGATGGAAGATATCCAAAGCATCCATCTTTTCGCCCGTTCCGACGAACTTGATCGGTTTGTCGACCACCGTTCGGATAGAAAGAGCGGCACCACCGCGAGTATCACCATCCAACTTAGTCAATACCACACCGTCAAAATCGAGGCGTTCGTTGAATTCTTTCGCCGTATTAACTGCATCCTGTCCGGTCATGGAATCAACCACAAACAAGGTTTCATCCGGTTGGATAGCACTCTTGATCGCAGCGATCTCTTTCATCATCTGCTCATCGATAGCCAAACGGCCGGCAGTATCGACAATCACGACATCATTACCTTTCGCACGTGCTTCGCGGATCGCGTTCATCGCGATCTCCACCGGATTCTTGTTTTCCAGTTCCATATAGACAGGCACTCCGACCTGTTCACCGACTACGCGCAGCTGCTCGATAGCGGCCGGACGATACACGTCACAAGCTGCCAACAACGGCTTTTTATTTTTCTTTGTCTTCAGCAAATTCGCCAACTTACCTGAAAAAGTCGTTTTACCGGAACCTTGCAAACCGGACATCAGGATGATTGCCGGACTACCCTTCAGATCCAGATCGGTTGCCGTCCCTCCCATCAGGTCTGCCAACTCATCATGTACGATCTTGACCATTAACTGACTGGGCTTAACGGATGTAAGCACATTTTGTCCTAATGCTTTCGTCTTTACCGTATCGGTAAAGCTCTTGGCTACTTTATAGTTTACGTCGGCGTCAAGTAATGCTTTACGCACATCTTTCAATGTTTCGGCCACATTGATTTCCGTGATCTTACCTTCGCCTTTCAACAGTTTAAACGATCTGTCTAACCTTTCGCTTAAATTCTCAAACATAATTCGTATGTATATTTATTTTATTTTCTATTCTTTGAATGAGGGGCAAAGGTACAAAAAAGAGGCGAATATATAACACAAAGAGAAGAATCAACAGAGGAAATAGCAAAAAAAGAGGAGGTTGCCTCCCAACCCCCTCTTACAACCGAAAGATATTCTTTATTTACGCACATATGTAAAATTTCCCCAAACCAATCGAGTCGGAGCTATCGTTACTTCATATTCGCGGTTTTCTTGATAAATGAGATTATGGGTTCCCGTCCATATAATAGTCAAGAATGTATCCCCGTTTTGTTCCTTTTTTATCACATATTCAAAATTATAGGAATCAGGATCAGTTCCATCTGTATATATACCACTTATTACACCCTTGTTATTTGAATTAAATTCAACTCTCAAAGTACCCGGATGGCCATTTATAAGCTGATCTCCAACTTCCCATACACCTACAATAGAACTATTTCCTGGAGTCACATCATCGTCATCATCTCCACAAGAAGTAAACGTGAACGACATAGTCATTGCTATGATAACCAGCAGTAAATAAGTGAATTTTGTTTTCATACACTGTTTGTTTTTTAATTAATTATATGTTTATAATATTTAATTCCGTGCCGACAAAGGTAATTATCATCTATATTTCCAAAAATCTAACATTCCCTCAAACGCAATTATTATACCAATAACAATTACTATCCGGTCAAAAAAAGAGCCTATTCGGATACTCGTATTTTCTTTCCTACCCCTGCTGCCTGAAAAATATAAATTCCAGAGTGACTGACCGGAATCCGGATCGTCCCACCATCGGACACCCCTTTCGCCAGAATAATTCCTGACAAATTGTAGAGTGCATATCGGTGGCCTACGGGAATTCCGTCTGCTTCAACCATCCCATTACCAGTTCTGATCCGAAGTTGAGCGGGATCGATCTTTTCGTTGGCAGAAGGATCTATTTTGCGCATCAAGATACAGTCGTTGTCAAGATAAAACTCGCAACCATCTGTGATACAATTCAGTTTCAGAAGGTCGGACTTCGTCAGCCTGTAGCCGTCCACTCCTTCGGCAATCAACACCGGATTACCTACTTCGGGCTCCATTCCTACGCCAGTCAGCACATCCAGCTTGTCTCGCAGAGGGTCTGTCAAGCAAATTTTTCCTATATATGTATCGATTCTTCCCAAAAAGATCCCGACATCGATCTTCGCGTTACCTGAAAGTTTGAAAGAGGTAAACGAACTGACCTGGCCATGAACTGCTCCGGCGAGCAGCGACAAAGAACCGATACTATGAAGATGTCCCTCCATAATACCCTCATACACAAGCGTACTGGTCTTGTCGACATGCACCGTCGCCAGATGATCCGATTTCGAGTGAATCATCGTATTCGGATGAATGTTCAAAATCGATCCATTCAGCACCTCCAAAAGCGGTCGTTTGTCTATCCATTGCCCCTTTAACGTAATATTATCCAACACCAGACCGCCATTATTGACCGAGAAGATCCCGCAACTATTCAGCGAGTTGAGCGTTCCACCACCTCCCAACGTAATATACTTGTCCTTGACCGTCACCGGATTTGTCACTGAAATCTCAGTCTCCACTATAACATCCGACGGTTCCTCTTCCGTCCCGGCTGGCAACTCGTCAATGGCTCCTGTCAAATCCTCTTCCGTTTCGATCACCGGATCTTCCTGTCCTAACTTTACAAAAACGATCTTCCCGTTTTTCACACCGAAACCAAATTTTTTTCCGACATCATAAAATCTCGAAGCATCGGAACGGGTCGGCGTATATCCATCCACTCCGATGGCCACGACTTGTCCCAACACATTAGCACCAGGATAAAGAAATGAGATACTATGCGCAAAAATCTCATCCGTCAAAGGAGCGAATATCTCTAGTGGTTTCATGGAACTACAAAACTTTCTGATCACAGCATCTCCTCCGATTTTAGTCGTTCCATTGTTGATGACCCAGTTGGCTCGTCCGCCGTTCATGACCAATGTTCCTCCCTCTGCAACATTGATCTCCCCTTCTCCAACCGCATTCTCGCCATTGATCACAGTACCATTCATAATAAAAATGCCGCCTCCAGCTATCCGCACGCAACTGGGTACAGCCTCATCGACCCTTGCCTCCGTAATGGCTCCTCCGTTCATCTCCAAGATACCTCCTGATTTGACGTAGACTATCGGTGCCCCTTTCGAGAACTCTCCCCCCTTCAACTTTACCTCATCCAAGATCAGTTTGAAGCCGCCCCCAATTCCGAACAACAGCTCCACTTTATTCACAGAATAGCCATCCGGCCGAATAATCGTTCCGTTTTTCAACGTGACCGTTTTTTTACCGGAAAACTCGATATAATTCCACTCATAGGTTTCACCCTTCAGATCAATCACATCTCCATCTTCCGCTTCTTTAATCTGTTGCCAAACAGTTTTTCTACTTTCCTGCGCAACGGCTTCCTGTGACAGAAAGAAGGCCATCAGGAAAAATAAAAAAGAAAACAGGCAGCCCGGCTGTAGTGGGCGTTGGAAAAATTGTAGCGTCTTATGTTCCATAATATTTTTAGTTTTTAACGCTAAAATAGACATTCGCGGAGCATCGAAGATTGGAAAAAGGAAGAAAAAGTCCTATCCGGTAATTTACGACTGCTATCCGGTAAAAAAAAGCACTTATCCATAACAAATTCATCTATTTCTATCACGACACATAACATTACATTTAGACACCCAAAACAGCTATCACCTTCCTTATAGATATGTTAAAATATATTACCCGCAAGGGTAATCCTCTAAATATGCCCTACTAATCCGATTTTCATGGATAGGTAGTAACATTTTGATACTACCGCCAATCGCCATATATCAGAAAAAACAAGGGTATAATAAATAATTTATCTTTTTATCGGAACAATCTATTTTTATATCATTATATCTGTTACATTTGCCCAAACAAATAGGTTTATTTCAATACAAGCTCATCAAAAAACATCTCTTATATGAAAAAAGAATACCCTCTTTACACCATTGCTATCTTTTTATTTTCCGCAATCCTGTCCTGCAACAAGCAGGTTCCGGTAACACAGGAGATCAACTTTGCGCCTAAAGGAGATACGGTTTATGAACAAGCTCAAAAAGCGATCTATTCAGATGCCCTTTTCGCACGCCAGATATTGGAGGAAGCGATGCAGACACGCCCGGTGCAGGACAGCGTCGACTGGTATATCCTTTATAATTTATATGTCAAAACTTTTCTGACGACTTCCGAGTTCGACACGATCTTGCCACTGTGCAGGAAAGTCGAACAGTTTTGTGCACGCCAAAAGATATTGACACCCTATCATTATTACCTGCTGGCAGATGCAAGTAACAACATAGGGAATCGGTATGCAATCACCAGCATGAACGATTCCGCCCTTAAATATTTCAAACAAATGCTCTCGTACGGCCGGCAGACACACAACAGCGAGGTGCTGCTGACAGGCTACACGAACCTGGCCGACGTCTATGTCCGTAGCGGCCGCTATGACCAAGGGGCATGGTACTACCGGCAGATACTCTACATTGCCGACTCGATCGATCTGCCCGAACCAGAGCTGATCAATATCTACACCGGACTGGGACAAACCTATTCGGAACTGCGGGATTTCGATCTTTCGCACTACTACTTCAACTTGGCTTACAAGCTCTTCGACCAGATGGACATCAACCGGAAATTCGTCTATTGCACAAACCACGGAAACGTCTACTTTTTTGAAAAAAAATATCCCGAAGCGCTCGACCTATTCAAAAAAGGATACGAACTGGTCAAACCTTCACCCGAATATGTTTATGCTCAAAATGTCTGCATGCTGAATATCGGAGCCATCTATCTACTGATGGGACAGCTCGACTCAGCCCAATACTACTTGGATCAAAGTTATTCCTATTTTGAAAAGATCGGTAATTCATCAGCACTGTACCACGCCCAAACGCAGATATTCGAACTCGCGCTCCGAAAAGGGAATATCGCCGAAGCGACAAAACAGCTCCACAGCATGACCGATAATTTGCAAGCAGAACCGACTTTAGTCGATATCCGAAAAAAATTCCTACAACATTATTATGAAGAGACAGGTGATTACCGCAAGGCCTACCAATATCTCAAAGAAAACATGCGGATGGACGACTCCATCCGTAACGACCGCATCCGGATGCGAGTGGCAGAAACGGACCTTCGTTATAAACAGGATACGACACTGATGAAACAAAGGCTGTTCATACAAAAACAGCAGAGCGACATGCGATCGCTGGAACTAAGTGTCTATATCTGGATTCTCGTCTGTGTGATACTGCTGACCATTGCAGCTTTCATCTATTTCTACCAGAAAAAACAACGAGCCTTTCTGCTGGCGGAAACACGCAACAAGATCATCAGCCTCCGGATGGAAAATATCCGCAACCGCGTATCACCCCATTTTATCTTTAACACGCTCAACCGGGTCATCAGCCATTACAGCCAAAGCGACAGCAGCTACAAAGAGCTGTATAACCTGATCAAAATCATGCGCCTCAACCTGCGCCTGACAGAAAAACTATGTATCACGCTTGCCGAGGAGATAGATTTCGTCCGTACCTATCTCGACCTCGAACAAGAACGCTTCGGCTCCTCCCTTCAAACCGAGATACGGATAGACCCGCAAATCAATGCCGACCAGTTCGAACTCCCCTCCATGATGATCCAGATTCCGGTCGAGAATGCTATCAAACACGGACTTCGGGATAAAGAGGGCGAAAAACGACTATCCATCACTGTCTTCCGTCAAGACGGGAATATTATTATTAGCATAGAAGACAACGGTACCGGGTTCCGGCTGCAAACTGGCTGTCCAGCCATGCAAAGTACAGGAACGGGCCTGAAAGTATTGAACCAAACTATCGAGCTACTGAATGCTGGAAACAGTGTTCCTATCACGATCCTTATCAAAAAAAGTAGCCAGGGAACGGATGAAAACCCAGGCTGCCTCGTACAATTCACCTTGCCAGAGGGTTATTCGTACACTTTGCCGGAAGGAAAGTAATCCGCTTAGCTCCTTTTTGTAACCGAATAACCGTCCAAAAAGGGAGAATATCCATGATTTTGCCCAAAAAGGACCGGAACACTTTGGTGACAACTATTAAATTTGTAAAAAAAGAGAGTGCACATGAAGAATAACTACAAGATAGTAATCATCGACGACGACGAACTGGCTGTGGACAATTTAGCTTTTGAATTAAAGTCCTATCAGCAATTTAATGTGGAAGGGATAGCCAAAAACGGGGCAATGGGGAAAAAATTGATTTTCAAAACGATGCCGGATCTGGTATTTCTCGATGTCGAGCTTCCCGATATGCAGGGACCCGAATTACTGAACTTGGTCCGCAACGAGATCACGTGGAACATGCAAGTCGTCTTTTATACGGCTTACAATAAATATATGCTCGATGCGATCCGCGAATCGGCCTTCGATTACTTGTTGAAACCAATTGACAAAAGCGAATTGTCCAATATGATGAAACGTTTCATCGAAAAGGTGGAGGAACAGCAATTGCAGACAGTTCCCTTTCATATCCTGTTAAGGAGCCTTTCACCGTTGGAACAGACGATCATCATCCCGTCGCCGACAAACGATCTGCAGTTCCTCAGGCCCGAAAACGTAGGCTTTTTCAAATACAATTCAGACAGGAAGCAATGGGAAGCGTACCTGAACAATGCGTCAGCCCCCATCGCCATCCGTAAAAATATAGCGGCGGATCAGATACTGGCAAGTTCTCCCTCGTTCATTCAGATTCATCAATCCTATATCATCAACATCAATTATCTGATCATGATCAAGGATAAGAAATGCGTGTTCTATCCGCCGTTCGACAATGTCCGCGACCTGCAGATTTCCAAACTGTATCTGAAAAAGCTACAGGAAAAGTTCTTGATGTTGTAAAAATGTCAATCTTCTTCGGGGGTGAACAAAACGGCTCGCTGGTACAAAGATTTCGCTTTTTTCTTTTTACCGAAAAGAGGTTGGAAGGTCATGTATTTCGAACCTTTGCCCAACTGGATGACCGTTATGGAAATCAGCTTGCGTCCTTTTTTCACGAAGATCGTGCCATCACGATCTTCTTTCATTTTATTAGACAGACATTTTAAGGTCAAAGAGGCGTTGCCTTCACGGGTTGCCGTGCACCAATTCGGATAGGAGTAGATTTCCCACGGCGTCTCATTTTGACTGACCGTATATTCGACGGGCAAATCTACCGTTCCTCCCTTCGGAATAAAAACAAGTGTATCGTTCTCATCCGGAGTGAATATCCTGAAATTATCCATTTCCTGCATCAAACGGATTTCGGCATGACGCGAACCAGCACCGATACGGATCGTCCCTGTACGCCTTGCCGACCCTTCGTTGATGGAAGGTTCAACATACAGGTGCAGGCTATCTTTACGCCATGAGCACCAAGGAGCATCATTGCTTTCAACCGCCCAATCGCAATTCGAAGTTATTTCGATCACTTTCTCCGTATCGTCAGCCTGGAAAAAAAGATCGGATTCACTCAACGTCAATTTCTCTTCCGCCCCTTCCTGCACGATCTTGACAAGTTGTTTCCTGCCGGACCATTTCAATGTGATAGTTTGCGAGCGGCGTACTGTCGTCCGATTCGGATTGACGACGATTTTCAATCCATCTTTCTCCTTTGTGGCCGTGCACCAGTCATGGACATCGGAGAAACTCCAACTTCGTTTCGTTTTTACCGGGATGATTTGCTCGCCTCCTGCCTCCGGAAACTCATAGCTTTCTTCCGCAGTTACCTTGGCGGTCTGTTGCGTGAAATAGTTCAGTATCTGCTTACAAGCAGTGATCTGCTCATCACAATTCAGCACGCCTTGCTGGTCGCGGTTTACCTTGTAGCATCTCTTGGCCGACTCGAACTTACGGACCGCTTCTTTGACAGACGCCTCCGTCCGCTTTTTCAACAAAGCCAAACCGCCCTCATACGTCCCGTTGCAATCCTGTGAAAAGGCAGACGCTACAAAAAGAAACAGGGACAGAAGGCTACAAAAAACCTTCATATAAAACTTGTTTATCGTTGTCTTCATCTTCTTCAATTATTAATGTGAACGGCGATAGAATCCTGAATGGCCTCCCTGCGAGCACGAAAATCTTTCAACACGGCAGATTCCGGTTTAACGCCGGATGCCCGTTTATAAAAAATTTCCGCCATATCGTAATCTTGGGTTTGTTCCGCTTCTGCCGCCATAGATACGAATAAGTTATAAATCTCTTCAATCTTTTTCTGCACACTGTCTTTCCGGGCTGAAACGCCTGCCACATCGGGAAATGCGGTCCGATATTCATCCTCCAGCCTTAAAGCAGCATCATAACGCCCAACAGCCCCCAGATAGAACTGCTCATAATCTCCTCCCTGACTTTTATTGCCAAGGTTGGTCAGACTATCGCCGGTATGAATATACTGAAGATATTCGTTGTAGCGGGCCTCAATTTCCATTGCTTTCGCCTTGGCCTCCTCCTTCTCTTGTCTCTGCTCCATACTACGAAAAATGAAAAAAACGATTCCTAAAAGAAAAACAAGCGGAAGTCCCCACTTCAATACTTTGGGAAGCATAGGAGAAGCATTGTCTGCTATATTATCTATTTCAGGGTCAGGTGTTTCTACTTCTTGTATCTCCAAACTTTCATCCTTGCTATCTTCTTGTACCACAACCGGGACATCCGAAAGTTTCGGTTCTTGCGGCTGCACTTCAGGCAAAGGTTCCGTTTTTTTCTCTACCTGCTTACCAGGTAAAACCGGGATTTCACCATTCAGGTATTGTTCGCAATAGATCCGTATTTCCATCGCGGAAGGACGTTCCCAGGTATCTTTCTGTAAGCACAGATCGATTATCGCCTTCAATTCATCCGACCACTCTCCCTCCAAGACTGGGATTTCAGCACCATGCTGCAACAACAGTCCGCCATGTTCTCCGAAAGGGACCATCCCCGTCAATAACTCGTAAAGTGTCGCTCCCAGGGAGAAAATATCGCTCGCTTTGATCGGTAAAGGATATTTGCTAAAGCGTTCCGGCCCCATATAGGCTAATGTGCCCACGGAACCCTCCGTCTTCATGATGCTTTTTCGCAATGTATTCCTCACCTTTATGCTGATACCGAAATCTGTCAACAGATAACGTCCCGACACATCCATCAGGATATTGTCTGGTTTAATGTCCTGATGGATAACCGGAGGCTCCTGTCCGTGCAAATACTCCAACCCGCTCGCAATATCCCGCAAAAAAAGCCATGCCTCCTTTTCTCCCATTTGTCCGATCAGACTGGCTGCCGAACCCTGCCGACAATAAGGCAAAACCAAATAAGGCATCCGCTCGAAGGTGTCGTAATAAGTAGGCTTAAGCAAATTGCCATGATTCAAATTGAATACAAGGGAAAACTCGGTCGAGAATAGTTGCACGCCATGCTCATCCATACCGCCTCCCGGAGCATAGACTTTTAATGCGACTTTCAGGGAAGTCAAAGTATCATCAGCCAACCACACTTCAGAAAAGCCACCACGCCCCAAAAGTCGTTCCAGCCTGTAACGGTTAGCAAATAGTATATTTTCTTCTAACTGCATAGTTTATTTTACTGTTTGTTCATACCATTGGATAATCTTGTTTTGCCATGCTGTGGAAAACGACCAAGCCAGACACGCCAAAAGAAGAACAAAAACAAAAGCGACCGTCCAAAGAACAAATTTCCGAAGTGGCTTTTTCCGTTCTTTTTCAGTGAATGTCGAGACGGTTTGCTGCATATCCTGTACCGACGGCTTATTTTCTTCCGGAACAATCTGACAAAGAACGACTGTGACGTTATCGTGGCCACCCAAATCCAATGCACCTTGAATCAATGCCTTCGTACAAGTATCGATTTCGTTCGAAGTCTCTTGCATAACAGCTTCGATCTCCTCATCCCGTAACATTGAATTAAGCCCGTCCGTACAAAGCAAAATCACCTCTCCCTCCTGCAAAGGCAAACGGACAAAATCCGGATTTGCCGCTTTCTGGGGATTGCCGAGGCTACGAGTAATAATATTGCTGTCGGGATGGTCAAAAGCATACTCCGGAAGAAGACGGCCACTATCAACCAGTTCCTGTACATAAGAATGGTCTTTTGTCACTTGCGCAAGCCCAGATACGGGATTGAACAGATACCCTCGGCTATCGCCACACCAAATAATATTGGCATAACCATCAAATAACCAAGCAGCAACGAGAGTAGTCCCCATCGACTTGACACCCTTTTCCTCTCTGCTCTTTCTTTTTATAGCGTTATCGGCAGCTACCACCGCTTCATACATATATTTGCGGATCGTAGAAGCGTCTTTCACAATCTCGTCCGTTATCTTATCCGCCGAAAAAAACTCTTTCATCGTATCGACGGCTATTCGGGATGCTATTTCACCGGCCTCCAAACCTCCCATGCCGTCCGCGACAACAAGCATCGCCCCTTTATTACCTAAGGTAAAAACGGTATGGCAATCGCGGGGAAGCAACCACTCCCCCGCGTTAAGATCCGCACTCACGACAAAATTATCCTCGTTATTCGTACGGACACACCCAACGTTCGTTTGTGCTCCGAGCTTAAACTTAAAAGGATTATTATTCGTTTCTCCCATATATTGTTATAATTTTCACTATCGGACAGCTGCTATCGGTACGACCACTCCCCGCAGTCCTTCAGCCATAGAAGAAATCAGCCCGACTACTTCATATTCCCCAGTCTCCGAAACAGCGAAAACAGGTGCACCCGAACCGCCTATCTCAAAACTTGTATTCGTCGTCATGATATCGCCACGATCCAACCCGCTGTGAGCCGTCACACCACTACCGTAAACCGGGCCGGAAGCCGAATTGATACCGACTTCTGCCGGAAATCCTAAAATGGTCAAAGGAATGCCTCGGCCCAATGAAGTCGATTTAGAAGTATCGAATTTCAAACCACCTTTTTTGGCTGTCTGGAAATAAGCCCAGTCCTTCCCTCCGTTAGACGGGGCAATACGCAAACGGGCTCCTTTGACGAGACCTCCTAATGGACCCCGAAGAACCGTATAGGTATCGGCACTTCGGTCGCAGGTGAACTGATCACTCGTGAAAGCCAACGCATCTCCGGTAGAAGAATAAGCAGTAAAATAGGCCACTACCCTTTCCAGATTACAGACTGCCTTATTCAACGGGCGCATATCTTCGTCCATCAGATTACCGTTTACCTGGAAATACCATCTTTCAATGATTCGGCGGGATGTGACAAAGCGTCCGTCACTCAACAAGAAACCGGTTCCCGCCCAACGATTGATGATATTGATCACTTCTGTCTTGCCTTTTTTATTTGTACGCTCCACTTTATCCAACTGTATATAATAGATGTAAGGAAAACAACTCTCATACGAAGTCATGCCTGTCGTCACCGGAACGGCAGAAGCTGCGGTCTGCTCGCCAGCAGAAACCGTTTGTTTGGCAGATTCACTTTCCGTTTTTTCCTCACGGGCTGATTTCAAATCGCTTTTCAGGTCCACCAATTCGCTACGAAGCTGGTTTATGCCCTGCGAAGTGCTGGCTTGACTAGCTTGGCTAGCCTGTATGGCTGCCTGAGCGGCAGTCTGGGCCTGATTAGAAACGGCAGCGAGCTGCTTCTGCGCTTCAATGCCAGCGCTATCCTGCCGGGCACTCACAGATGCGATACTTCCCGCCAACATTTCATTCGTTTTCTGGTTTTGCTGTTGATTCAGAACACTCCAACCAATAAACCCTCCGATCACCAGCAGGAAAACGACAGACATCCAAACCATCATCTGCTTATAAGGTTTCAATGCCTGCTGGCGGAACAAGCTGAAGCGTTCCGTAAAGTTTATATTTTTGATCATGCTCCTGTCACCCTGAGGAACGATAAATCCAATGCGAGGTCCATTGGAAGAAAGCTGTATCTCGTCCCCATTCTGCAGATACCATTCATCTGTTACCGGACGGCCATTCAAAAGAGTCGTATTGACCTTAGACAAATGCACCAGTTTCCAACCGGCTCCGTCACGAACGATAGCCGCATGGCGACGGCTCACTGAAGTAAACGAATCGTCAAAACGCACCTGGCAACGCGGGTCACGCCCCATCTCTATTTGATCGACAATGATCTTTTGTGTTTCACCGGCACGATGATATTTAGAAGACATGCGATGCTCCAATACATAAAACTGCTTATGCGCACCTCCCATCAGTGCCCCCATTCCTGCGCCAACCGATCCGGAAAAGGACCGTCTGTATGGCTCTGTTTGTCTTTGTACCATAGGTCTATATTCTATTTTTCATTAATAAATTAGAATTAATAATCTTCAATCCGAAAGGTGACATCGCCAACTGTAATGATATCCCCCGGATGAAGTTCGCTTCCCTCCGGAGTCACCGGAGCTGAGTTAATATAAGTTCCATTCACCGACTCTTTCCAGTATCCCCCTCGTCCCTTCTCAGCGATCCATTGCCCGTCACGAATAAACCAGCACCCTGTCCTGACATCCGTTTCGATCGTACAATGCCGACGTGAAATATAAGGGCTCTCGTTCTCCGGGATACATACGACATTCGAGTCTTCCCTCCCTATCGTGATCAGTCTTTTCCGGTCTCTGAACAAGTGACTCAGATCGTAGACCTTCCCATGTTCCAATCCCTGCATTACACGCATGGACAATCCTTTTTTTCCGGGTTCAGGTTTCCCCCCTACCCATTGCTGAATATATGAAACAGGCTGTCCTTGAGGCATCTGATTAAGGACAGCGGTAGCCGATTGCATACGCTGCTTGAAATCCGGGATCAAGCAACCTTCGATCACTTTTTGCCAGACCGCACCATTTTCGGTACGTTCCAATAACCGCCTGTCCCAATTGCCGTTTTTCCCGTTCCGCTGATAGGAGACCAAATCGTTATGGTCATTCAGTTCACCGAAAGGCAACTTGCCCGTCAGCAATTGATACATCATCACGCCGAAAGAGAAAATATCGGTTGTCGGAAGTACTGTCGCATCTCCTCGCAAACGGTTTACCTGCTCTGGGGGCATATAAGCATAGGTTCCGAAAATCTGTTGGGGACGCCCCAATATATTCCGTTCCGTCATTCGCTTGTTTCGATCGCCACTGATTCCAAAATCTGTCAAAGCAGCAGTTCCATCCTCCTTGATCAACACGTTTTCAGGTTTAAGGTCTCGATGTACCTTACCACTTTTGTGCAAATCGTTCAGCCCACAAAGAATCTCCCGTCCGACTTTGACCAGGTCGACAGAGTAACGTTCCATATATTGGGTAAGATTCCCTTTCGGACAATAGTCCATAACGATAAAAGGATTTCCGCACTCCAGCCCATGGCCAACTGAGTGAACCAAGAATCGGCTCTTTATCAACCCAGTCTCAAATTCCATGACGAAACGGTCCATCAAAGGCTTACGAAGCTCTGGGACTATTTCCCACAATTTCAACAACTTCAAAGCATACACCTGCGAACCGGGGCCCGTCACTTTGAACACTTTTCCGAAAGAACCTTCCCCTAAAACAAGGTCCACCCGATAGAGTCCGCCGATATATTGGCCAACCGTAAAATCACACCTGTTAACGACAACTCCGGACATGGCTATTCATTTGAGGTTATTCGTCAAACTCAAATCTCCTATTCCCCAACACAATAATGTCTCCGGGCTTTAGCTCTATTTTTTCGGTTGTATATACGAATGTAGTCTTTTGTTCACTCCTGTCCTGAAGATACCATTTCTTATTCTCGTAGGTCAAAACTGCCTGTTCTTTAGAAGTTATCGTCATATTACCTTCATCCGTATTGTCACGATTCAGGATGATCTCCTCACCTGAAAATACAAGCGGAGAGGTCACAGCTTCCTCATTCGTGTTTGGTATCATGGAAAGACGGCATGCACACACCGGAGCCTGCATCTCCCATGGCGTAATCGTTTTCCTCCCATAACTCAAACGGGATTGCTTTACCGGTTCTTTCTTCTGCAGTTCATACCCACAATGCGAACAAAAGAATGCATCTTCTCGATTTTCATGGTTACACTTAGGACAATTCAAAGAATCGGATACTACGCCTGCCGGAACTTGTCGGGAACAGTTACAATTCGGGCATTCCGACATACCCGGCAAAAGAGGATAACCGCATTGAGGACAACTCTCACTATCCCCTTGTTCGCAAACTGTCGGCCTACCGACATTTATCCCTATATTCTCATTCACTGTACGCCGAGCATAAACATCCGTCACTGCATGTTCACGCATGGCATAATTTGATAACGGAGAATTACACTTCTCACAATTTGACCTGTCACCGGAATTCTCCCAACCGCAATTAGTACACCTCATAATTCGCCTTTTTTATATATACAAAAAAACAAATTCAAGGCATCACGCAAAAACAGCGACAATCACAAACAGGGATATCCGGTCATTTTACCAATCTATCAGGTCAAAACAAACCACTATCCAGACAAAACAAAGTCAGATTTTCTTATTTTGCCAGGACGCTTTCTTCAAATAAATGACACTTGCGACCAATAAACCGGTATAATACACCACCTCAGTCATGAAACAGATAGCAACCGGCAAATGCAAGCGCATTCCGGCCACATATATAAATAATGTATAGAAAACCAGAGTAGCCAGCTCCATCACAAAAGCCGAACGAGTATTTCCCGTACCCGTCACTCCATTGAACACGATATTGGCAACCGCTCCGATCAACAAAGCACCTGAAATCACATAAAGGGAAGGGATAGAAGCTTGTATCAAAGTCACATCATTGGTATAAACCGACAATATTGTAGAAGGAATCAGACAAGTGACAGACACAAAAATAGCCATGATCCCCAACGATATCCAGGTTATATGGCGGATGATCGGAATGACCTGATCCTTATACCCCGCCCCGATACTGTTACTCACAAACGTATTCGTTGCTGTCGATAAAGAATTGACAGGGATCAATAAGACGATGTAAACACTCCGGACGATATTCGCAACTGCCAGTTCCCGCTGCCCTAAATGTTCCACAGCCACAAACAACATAAAATAAGTACTGAGCGAAATAAAATATTGCAACATCGTAAATATAGAGATGTCTAACACACGCCCCAGCAATTTAACATCAAACGATCGGAACTGATTCAGTGCGTACTTCTTAATATCCACCGTCATCCGAGTATAGACCATATAAAACACGATAGACACCGCCTCCGCCATCACCGAAGCGATAGCTGCCCCTTTCACTCCCAATTCCGGGAAACCGCAGTTACCGAATATCAGCAGATAGTCCAGCAGCACATTCGTCAACGCCATCACAATCGCATTCAATGTCAACACTTTCGTCCGGGTAATACCGATAAACAATGCACGAAACATCACATTCACAAAAGAGAAAAAGAACCCGAACACACGCCAGTCCAGGAACTCTTCCGTTGCGTTCAGAATCGTATCGGAAGATATCAGTATCCGCATAATATCTCCGGCAAACAGGCGTGACAGAGTGAACATGACAGCAGCCAGCATAAACAGGAAAAAGACGCCCTGTATCATCACCGGTCCAACTTCTTTATAATTTTGCTCCCCGTTACGGCGGGCCATGATGATCTGCGATCCGGTGCTAAAACCAAAAGCGATCGTAAAGGCACATATATAATACAAGCCGCCCATTGCCGAAGCTCCCAACTCAACTTCACCGACCCGGCCCAAAAACGCAGTGTCCGTCACATTAATGACATTCTGTGCCAGAAGACTCAAAAAGATTGGATAACTAACATTCCAAATTTGCTTGTTTGTGTACATATACTATATATTTACGAAGGAAATCCATACTCATAAAAAAAGCCCGCCACATCAGGCGAGCTTCTTCTTTATATGCTATTGCATTTACTTTTCAGCTACCGATGCTTCATATCAGTTTATTGGTTGCCGTATCAGGGAACACAACCGACGGCTTAAATGTTTTCGCCTCTTCAAAATCCATCAAGGCATACGACATAATAATGATGATATCGCCAGGCTGTGCCTTACGGGCAGCAGCTCCGTTCAGGCAAACGACTCCCGAACCTCGTTCACCTTTAATGATATACGTTTCAAAACGTTCACCGTTATTATTATTCACAATAGCGACCTTTTCGTTGGCAATCAGGTTAGCTGCATCCAGCAAATCCTCGTCGACAGTGATACTCCCGATGTAATTCAGATTGGCTTCCGTTACCGTCACCCGGTGAATCTTTGATTTAACTACTTCTATAAACATACGATCTGATTTATGATTGATGATTTATGAATTATTGAGTTCTACTTGTTTCTCCAACTTGAAACTTTGGTTTCATAGGTATGGAACTTTGTTTTCACTTACGGGAAACTATAGTTTCATAAGCATGGAACTATGTTTTCTCCCATATAAAACAATGGTTATCCGGGAAACAAATCATAATTCATAAATCACAAATCCATATTTAGTATTTAATATTATCTATCAGACGAACCTCTCCGCAATAGACCGTAATACATCCTACCGGATAAGTCGTATCGGACCAGTTCTTGATGGACTCCATCGTATTGCCATCTACAATCTCATAGTATTCCACACGCATAACAGGGTCGGCATTTATCGTGTTGATTACATAGTCGATCACCTCCTGCACGCTCTTTTCGGGTGCAAAGTTAGCACTTTCTTTTAACGTACGAGCTATTAATGGAGCTTTTTGACGTTGTTCAGGTGTCAAGCGCACATTACGGCTACTCAAAGCCAGACCGTCTGCCTCACGCAAAATCGGACAGTCGTTGATTTTCACCGGTATATCCAATTGCTTCACCATAGCACGGATCACAGCGATCTGCTGGAAATCTTTTTCACCGAAATAGGCGTTATCCGGTTCGACTACATAAAAAAGTTTGCTTACTATCTGAGCGACCCCATTGAAATGTCCGGGACGGCGCGCCCCTTCCATTACGGCCGAAACAGTGCCGAAATCGAATGTGCGGGTATCAGGCTCCGGATACATTTCTTCTGCCGACGGAGCGAATACATAGTCACAACCGGCCGGTTCCAACAGAGTACAGTCTTTATCCAACGTACGAGGATACGTTTCAAGGTCATGCTTGTCGTTAAACTGGGTCGGATTGACAAAAACACTGACTACACACACGTCATTTTCTTTCACACAACGTTCAACCAGGCTCAAGTGTCCGTCATGCAATGCTCCCATAGTGGGAACAAAGCCAATTTGTTTGTTATTACGCTTTTCTTCAGCGAGATAACTCTTCAATTCTTTAATGCTGTTTACTATTTTCATCCTTTAGATGCTTATTGACGGTGCAAAGCAAATAAATAATTGCGGTAAATGAAAGAAATTTTGTATCTTTGTAGCGTCTTTATAAAACTAGTTTACAGAATGGATGCAAAAAAAATCTTGTTTATAGCTCAAGAAATAACACCCTACCTTCCCGAATCAGAGATTGCAACGATATGCAGAAACCTGCCACAAGGCATACAGGAGCGCGGTCGTGAAATTAGGACTTTCATGCCCAAGTTCGGTAGCATTAACGAACGCCGCAACCAGTTGCACGAAGTAATCCGGCTTTCGGGTATGAATCTCATCATTGATGATACCGATCACCCGCTGATCATAAAGGTAGCATCCATTCAAGCAGCCCGCATGCAGGTATACTTCATTGACAATGAAGATTTCTTCCAAAGAAAGCATACTATTAGCGATGATGATGGAAACGAATACGAGGATAACGACGACCGTTCGATCTTCTACGTTCGTGGTGTATTGGAAACAGTGAAAAAACTCCGTTGGATACCGGATGTCATTCACTGTCATGGTTGGATGTCAGCGCTAACAGCACTGTACATCAAACGTATGTATGCCGACGATCCTTGCCTCAAGGATGCAAAGATTGTATACTCTATTTATAACGATGACTTCAAAACACCGTTCAGAAAAGAATTTGCAAGCAAGTTAAAGATGGATGGAGCCAAGGACAGCGACCTGAAAGGCATCAAAGCCGATACAAGTTTCACCGGGCTGACCAAACTCGCCATTGATTTCGCAGACGGTGTGATACAGGGTAGTGAAACGATCAATCAAGATGTGCTGGATTATATTGCCACTAAAAAGCACACTCCATTCCTGCCTTACCAGTCACCGGACGTTTATATGGATAAATTCAACGAATTCTACGATGTCGTATTAGGCACAAAATAAATTTAGAGAAATGAAAATCAAGCTTTTTATACTTGGCCTGAGTCTCGGGATCTCAATTCTGAGCGGGTGTAATGATGATTTGACGCAGGTAGGAACAGGTATTCAACCGGAGAATGACAGACCGCTGGTATATGCGGACACATTCTACATGAAAGCAAAAACATTACAGACAGATTCAGTCTATGCCCGAACAATTTACGGTTCATTAGGGGAAATATACGATCCTTTGTATGGAAACCTAAAATCTGATTTTATGTGTCAGTTCTACTGTCCGGAAAATTATCGGTTCAGGTATACACCCTACAACGACGTAATAGATTCAGTCGAATTTAAAATATATTATAGCCGAAGCTGGACAGGGGATTCTCTAACTCCGATGCGTGCACAACTATATGAAATAACGACTCCACTAACGAGGGATTTTTATACGAATATCGATCCGGAACAATACTGCAATATGCAGAAATCATTAGGTATGCAGACGTATACGGCACGTGATCTAAGTGTTTCGGATTCTCTTTGGAATGCAACAACAACAAACGGTAACCAAACAGTATATTCCTATGATCCTAATATCACAATTCGTATGCCTAAAGAATTGGGGCAACGTTTCTATGACGCAACAATCAAAACTCCGGAAGTTTTTAACGATCAGAATACGTTCAATCAGTTCTTTCCCGGTATTTATGTCACAAATACATACGGTACTGGAAACATCCTGAACATCGAAAGTACCCAAATGAACATTTACTATAAGTACACGGTAAAAGGCTCCGCCGACCAAGATTCACTCGTACAAACTCGGGAGACTTTTAGTGCGACATCCGAAGTCATCCAATTGAACAGATTCAAAAATACAGACATTAGTCATCTGCTGGAGCCCAATGACAGCATCGCTTATCTGAAGAGTCCGGCAGGCGTATACACCCAGTTGACAATTCCGGCACAAGATATTGCCCCGATTATCCAAGGGCGTATTGTCAGCAATGTGGACTTTTCTCTAAAAGCCCTTCCGCAAGAAGACTGGAAATTTGCCTTTAAAGCTCCGGACAACGTGCTGATACTTCCGAAAGACTCAATGGATACATTCTTCAAAAACAATAATGTAGAAAATAACATCACTTCCTACCGGGGAGAATATGTAGCTTCAACCCGAACCTACTCATTCGGAAACATAGCCAAGCTGCTTAAAACCCATATCGAAAACTCTCCGGATGAAGATTTGGTTATCAATGTTATCCCCGTACAACGTAGGGTCGGGACGACATACAATTATTACAATCAACCGCAAGATTACACTGTCGCCATCGAGAACTATTTGAAACCTTCCGGTGTAAAACTGCGTATCGACAAAGACGCCATGGAAATGCGTATCGTAACAATCGAATATAGATAAACAGACCGACTATTTATTATCTATCAGATATAAAAAACCGGGGCTCCCTAAAATAGAAAGCCCCGGTTTTCATTTATTACTTTATCTCTATTCTGCAGCAGCTTTTTTCGCAGCTTTTTTCTTATACTTGTCAAGTTCTTTCTGTAACTTTTCAATTTCTTCCCCTTGGTTCTTTATTGTCGTAAGGAGAGAATTCAATTCTTCGTTCTCTATCTCGACTGGATATAAAGCATCTACACGGCTGATAAAATCACCCAATATATTCATATAATTGGTAAATGCATCATACGGAGAATCATAAATACCACGATTCAGCCAAAGCCCCGTTTTCTTGGTTGTCATAAAACGAAAGTTATTACTTGCCTGCAAATAATCCCAGTCTTGCTTGATACGGCGATCATTGCACAAATGAACACGACCAGCCACACTATACAACTTATTAAACGCTTCACGCTGCATCACGTTACCCAGCCAACAGCTCGTGTCTCTTTCCTCATCTGCCCAAGACAAAGGATAAGGAACATCAACCTGGTCGACCGACTTAAACTTCGTAACGATTTCAGTCGGAGTAGAGAAAGAAATGCCTTTTTCCTTTGCACAAGCCGGCAACGCTTTGAAGAATTGCAAAATATTGGAAGACAAAGACTGTGAGATACCCAAAGCCGAAAGTTCCATAAAAATATTGATAACCTGTTCTTCTTCCGGCAAACCAGCAATCCAACCGATATATTTATCAGCGAATAACGGATATTCGCTCCAATCCGAATTCGAGAAACGCAAACTAATATCGTCCGACAATTTGAAATCACGAAGCAAAATCTTCAAATTAGGATTATATGCACAATGATACACATAATGCGGACTCTTCCATCCCAACACATGTTTGGCACCTTCGGTCAAAATCCCTTTAAATCCCATACTTGCGACAACCGATCCGATCTCATTCGAATAAATCAAGCTGGAATTACGGAAAACCTTGGGAGTTTGTCCAAAAACTTGTTTGATCTTCGCACTCATTCTGGAAACTTCTTCCCGGAAACATTCTTCATTAGCCAAAGAAGAAAGCCCATGAGAATAAGGTTCGCACAAAAATTCACAACAGCCCGTATCATTCAATTGATGCAACAAGTCGATCACGGCAGGAGAATAGATCTCCAACTGTTCCAAAGCCACACCCGAAATAGAAAAAGCGACTTTAAAAGCTCCTCCGTTGCTCTTTGCCATTTCAAGTAAAGCTGTCAATGCCGGAATATAAGAACGCTCTGCAATCTCCGTGATACTGCGTTCATTTTCATAATCATCATAATAGTAATGATCCGTACCGATATCGAAGCAACGATAGCGTTTCAAATGTATAATTTGATGTATTTCAAAATAAAGACAGATTGTTTTCATATCTAATTGTTGTTTGATTATTTACCGTAATTCTTTAAGACATTCTCATAAAGAGCGCGAATCCGCAAGCCGACTTTTTCCCATGTGATACTATCGACCTCTTTCTTCCCTTCCACCTGAAGATATTCGAACAAAGAGGGATTCGTACAGATCGAATAGATAGCGTCAGCCATTGCATAAATATCCCAATAGTCCGTCTTAATCACCTTGTCGAGAATTTCTCCACAACCGGACTGTTTGGAAATAATGGAAGGCGTTCCGCATTGCATAGCTTCCAACGGAGCAATCCCGAAAGGTTCGGAAACCGAAGGCATCACAAAGACATCACTGTTCTTATAGGCTTCATATACCTGCCTTCCACGCTGAAATCCGGGGAAATGGAAACGGTCGGCAATTCCACGCTCGGCAGCCAGATTGATCATGGCGTCCAGCATATCGCCCGAACCCGCCATAACGAACCGGATATTACGTGTACGTTTCAAAACAAGCGCTGCTGCTTCGACAAAATATTCCGGTCCTTTTTGCATAGTGATACGTCCCAGGAAAGTCACGACCTTTTCCTTTTTATGCTCCGGACGAGGAATGTCCAAAAGTTCTTGTGACAACGGATAAACCGCATTATGCATGGCAAAACATTTCCGCGGGTCCTGGTGATATTCCCGTATAACTGTCTGCCGTGTCAATTCAGATACGCACATAATACAATCCGCATAATCCATACCGTTCTTTTCCATTGCATATACGGTCGGATTAACCTTTCCGCGTGAGCGGTCGAAATCGGTTGCATGGACATGAATGCAAAGAGGCTTTCCACTCACCATCTTTGCATGCACACCGGCCGGATAGGTCAGCCAGTCATGGGCATGAATAATGTCAAACTGTTGCTGACGAGCAACGACTCCCGCGATGATCGAAAAGTTATTGATCTCGTCATGCAAATTAGACGGATACCCTCCGGCAAACTCCATACAGCCCAAATCATTTACATTCATATATGAGAAATCGGCATAGATATGGTCACGAAAAGCATAATATTGTTCCGGCGTCATATAATTGGGAAGCCTGGACTTCAAATAATCATAATTAACATCCCTCCATACGACAGGTACTTGGTTCATACCTATGATATTCAGGAAACCTTCTTCTTCACCGGTAGGCTTCGGTAAACAAAAAGTCGTCTCCACATCATTCTGCAGACTTAGACCTTTAGTAATACCATAGGATGCAACCGCAAGACCACCGTATATTTTGGGAGGAAATTCCCATCCAAACATTAACACTTTCATACAGGCTCCTCCTTTCAATAATTATATTTGCTTAATAAGTATAATATTCTCAATATTTCTGCAACATTCATTGCAAATGATACGGCTCCACGCCCCTTGAACGGAGGATTACCATCAAACAGTTCAGGAATGGACCCGATACAATGGGACGACATTTCATCTTCATACCCGATCAGATAACGTTCGATAAATCCTATACCGCTCATCTTATAGATACGGAGATATGCCTCAAAATAGAAACCTGCCAGCCAAGGCCAAGCCGTTCCTTGATGATAAGCATAATCACGCTGAATCTGGGGACCGACATAATTAGGATTGTAGCCGCCGCTTTTCGGACTCAAGGAACGAAGTCCCTTAGGAGTAAGCAATTCTTTCGTTACAATATCGAGCACGCCTTTTTTCTGGCTGGAGTTCAAAGGCGAATAATCAAATGCCACAGCAAATATCATATTCGGACGTACGCTCCACTCCATCATGTTGCCATCAACATAATCGAGCAAATAGCCATATTCATTCAAGAAGACATTGACAAACGACTTCCCGCTTTTTTCTGCCAAAGCACCCAATGATTCGGCGAAAGCGTTATTTCCAGCCTCGCCCGACAATTCTCCGACAAACCGCAAAGCGTTATACCATAACGTATTGATTTCAACGATATATCCTGTACGTGGGATAACGGGATGTCCGTTAACCGTCGAGTTCATCCATGTAACAGCTTTATTCGATCCATACGTATAAAGCAATCCGTTATCATGCAAAACCAGATTCGGATGTTTATCCTGGCAGAGGAACTTCATAATCTCTTCCAACAATAAACCATATTTTTCGCGGCATGCCTCACGTGAAACCATTTTAGCATATTGTTGAATACACCAAACGGCCCAAAGCAAGATATCAGGATGCTCCATTTCATAAATTTTGATCCGGCTCGGTTCATTGTGGATAAAATTATAAATGGCCTTACGGGCCGTTTCCATTACCATTTCAAACTTGGAAACCTCATCGATAGCCAAAGTCAACCCTGGCAAAGAAATAAACAAATCGCGTGCCCTGCACTTGAACCACGGATAACCGGCCAAAATATAAGATTCGTTTTCCTGTTTATTCAAAAACTGGTGTGCAGCGTTGATCAAACAATGTTGAAAAGTATCGCGAGGCGTACGTTCTTCAACCTCGTCTTCGAATGTTTTTTTCAATGTACGAGTTCCGATTTCAGAAACCCCACCGGAAAAGACGATACTTTCACCTTTCTTTATCTCGACTTCAAAATATCCGGGAACATACAGATCCTCGTTAAAATCATAGCCTCTCTCCTGCTCTTTCGGATATTCGATACCCCGATACCAGTCAGGCTGGTAATGAAACTCATTCTTTTTGTTCAATTGCATATACAATTCGGGATAGCCCGGATACATGCATGTTTTGATACCATTCGTCACAACCTGATATTCGCGACTGGCCTGAGCATTCTCGTGTGTATATTCGCGGACACTGCGAAACGCCAAGAACGGACGTAAACGCAATGTTGTCGCCGAGTGAGCATCCAACAACGTATAACGAATCAAGATTCGATTCTCATGATGGACAAACAACTTCTCTTTTTTCAGAACAACACCGCCTACACGATAGATCGTCGTAGGAACTTTCTCGCACTCGAACTCACGAATGTACTTATGACCTCTCGGACTGTAATTATCTCCCTGATACTTATGAAGCCCTAAATTAAATTCGGCTCCATGCTGTATGACAGTTTCATCCAATGACGACAACAATACATGATTCTCATCATCCAGTCCCGGAACCGGAATCACAAGCAATCCGTGATATTTTCTTGTGTTGCAATCAACGATAGTTGTACAATGATAGGCTCCCGAACGATTTGTACGAAGAATCTCTCTTGGTAGCGCTTCTTCCAGGTTCGTCATAAGAGTCTTGTCAAATTTAAGATAACTCATATTTTTATATTTGGTTTTAAGTTTATGCTTTAACGTGAAAACAAATAAATTGCTTTTGTATCCTGACCAAAAGTATCACTTAAAAAATAAAAAAACAAATTTGCTTTCATATTTATTTAGGAATTTCATTTTTTACGATTTAAAAACAATTTGATTGATAATCTGTTACAATTATGCAGAAGTACATATATGTGTTGTCAAACACATGCCAAGCTGTTAAAAACTTCCAAATCCGGTTGTTTGGCATCGCCCGAAAATCAATGCATTTCTATTTGCCGATTATTCCGTACCTTTGTTATATAAATAAAAACACTAAAGAACATGAAACAAAATAGCGAAAACCCCTTTTTCGGGACTTATCGGACTCCGTTCGAAACTCCCCCGTTCGACCAAATCGAAACAGAACACTACGAACCTGCTTTCGACGAAGGAATCCGGCAACTGGACGAGGAAGTCCGGGCCATTGCCGACAATGCGGAACTTCCGACATTCGAGAACACAATCGTAGCGCTCGAACGTAGCGGCAAGCTACTGGATAAAGTCAGCTCGGCCTTCTTCAACGTATTGAATGCGGAAGCGGACGACGAAATGATGGATATCTCACAACGGGTATCGCCCAAACTGTCGGAAAGCTCCAACAATATTTATTTGAATGAAAAACTGTTCGCACGGGTAAAAAGTGTCTACGACCAGAAAGAAGAGCTGCATCTCCCGACGGAAGACGCACGTCTGCTGGAAGAGACATTCGAAGCTTTTTCCGTCCGTGGCGCCGCACTCGGACCCGAAAATAAAGAAAAATACCGCAGACTCAGTTCCGAGTTAAGCCTTCTTTCCCTCACATTCGATCAGAACGCATTGAAAGACAAGAACCGCTACGAACTGTTGCTGACAAAAGAAAACGAACTGGAAGGACTACCGGAAAGCATACGCGAAGCCGCCGCACTCAGGGCTAAAGAAAAAGGAAAAACCGGATGGCTATTTAATCTCTCGGCCCCAAGCTACGTGCCTTTCATGCGTTACTCGGCTTTGCGCGGGTTGCGGGAAAAGATGTACCGGGAATACATGAGCGTAGGCAACAAAGGGGATGAATACGACAATAAAGAAATCATACGGAAAATCGTCAATATCCGCCAGGAAATCGCCAACCTGATGGGACATGCCAACTATGCCGACTACAAACTGAAACACACGATGGCCAAAACTCCCGCACGCGTCTATAAATTACTGAATGAGCTACTGGAGGCATACAAACCGGTTGCCCAAAGCGAATACGAGGCCGTGCAAGGATTTGCTTCGGTAACAGAGAAAGAAAACATAACGGTCATGCCCTGGGATTGGAGTTATTACTCAGAAAAGCTGAAAGATACCCGTTTCAACGTGAACGATGAAATGACGCGTCCCTATTTCGAACTGAACCATGTAAAGAAAGGCGTGTTCGGTCTGGCCACACAATTATATGGCATCACTTTTAAAGAAAATAAAGAGATTCCGGTTTATCATCCCGAAGTAGAGGCATACGAAGTCTACGATGCCGACGGGAAGTTTCTTTCCATATTATATACAGACTTCCATCCGCGCGACGGAAAACAGTCGGGAGCCTGGATGAACAGTATAAAAGAACAATACCGGGATCAAGACGGCGAAGACAGCCGGCCGCAAATCATCATTGTGATGAACTTCACACGTCCGACCGAGACGAAACCTTCTTTATTGACTTTCGACGAGGTCAACACACTGTTACATGAATTCGGACACGCCCTGCATGGAATGTTTGCAAAAGGATCATACGCGAGCCTTTCCGGCACAAATGTCTATCGCGACTTTGTGGAACTTCCTTCCCAACTGATGGAAAACTGGCTGACAGAGAAAGAGTTTCTGGATCAGATCGCCATCCACTATCAAACCGGAGAAAAAATCCCGCAAGAATTAGTACAAAAACTGATAGACGCTTCCAATTTCAACGTAGGATACGCCTGCTGCCGTCAACTGAGCTTCGGTTTTCTAGATATGGCCTGGCATACCCGGACAGAGCCATTCGGCGGGGATGTAATCGCTTTCGAGAAGGAGGCCTGGAAGCAGACCGTGATCGTCCCGGAAGTTACCGGAACCTTGATGAGTAGCAGTTTCGGGCACATTTTCTCTGGGGGATATTCAGCCGGCTATTACGGCTATAAATGGGCGGAAGTCTTGGATGCCGATGCTTTCTCGGTCTTCAAAGAAACGGGAATCTTCAACCGGGAGACAGCCCGTTCTTTTCGTGAAAACATCCTGTCGAAAGGCGGCACCGAAGATCCGGATATCCTGTACAGACGTTTCCGGGGAAAAGATGCAGAAATCGGCGCCCTGTTGAAAAGGAACGGGATAGAACCTGCCGACTCATCTGCATCCGGCTCTGATCAAATGCAAGTGTAATTTGTTTTCGACATTGTCGTGTATATTTTTGACAATGTCGAATATATATACGACAACGTCGAATTTATACACGACAATGTCGAAAACAAATTACACCAGCATCCGGCCACAGTTATCCGGTATATAATTTTATCACATTCGCCGATACAAAAAAACTTCGAACCTATTCCATTTATCCCAAATATATGTACCTTTGCCTACTATTATATAATTAAGGTATATAAAATCAGAAGACGATGTGCGATAAGAAGGAAAAGCAACTCGAATTGGATAAGCGTTATCTCAGGATGGCAGCCGTATGGGCGGAAAATTCGTATTGCAAGAGACGCCAGGTTGGGGCACTGATAGTCAGGGACCAAATGATTATCTCTGATGGATATAACGGTACGCCATCCGGTTTCGAGAATGTTTGCGAAGACGAGAACAATGTCACCAAACCTTACGTCCTACATGCGGAAGCCAATGCCATCACGAAAGTGGCCGCTTCGTCCAACAGCAGCAAAGACGCAACGATCTACGTCACCTCCGCTCCTTGCATCGAATGTGCCAAACTCATCATCCAATCTGGGATCAAGCGGGTGGTATACTCTGAAAAATACAGGGTGGAAGATGGTTGCAACCTATTACGTCGCGCAGGTGTTATTATAGATTATATAGAAATAAACGACTAAAGATACGTTTTATGGACAAGAACAAAAGGCTGGCCGTATGGCTGCCTGTGATTATAGCTTTAAGTGTTGCTCTCGGAATCTTTGTAGGGAATCATTACCTTAGACTGACACAAGGCAAAAGACATATTTATTCCAGTGGAAATAAGATCAATGCCATACTTGACATTATCGACGAACAGTATGTCGATACCGTCAATATGAAGCAACTGGTGGAAGATGCCATTCCTAAAGTTTTCAGCGAGCTGGACCCGCACTCCGTATATATACCGGCCAAAGACGCCCAACGGGTGAATGAAGACCTGGAAGGATCGTTCAGCGGTATCGGGGTTTCCTTCAATATGCAAACCGACACCATCCTGGTTATCAACGTCATTCCGGGCGGACCATCCGAAAAGGCCGGCCTGAAGCCCTTCGACCGTATCATCACGATCAACGACTCCCTGTATGCCGGCAACAAAAGCGACCAGGAAGTCATCATGAAGACCCTGCGAGGTGCGAAGAACAGTACGGTCAAGCTGGGTGTAAAACGTAAAAACGAGCCGGAGTTATTGTATTTCGACGTGACTCGCGGCGATGTTCCCGTCAGTTCGGTCGATGTGTCTTACGAGGTAAGCAAAGGAATCGGTTATATCAAAGTAAGCAAATTCGGCCGTACCACTTATAACGAGTTTATTACGGCAATCGCCAAGCTGAAGCAGGCTGGCTGCACCTCATTCGTGATCGACCTCCGCGGTAACACGGGCGGTTATATGGACGCCGCCATCAATATGGTAAACGAATTTATGCCGGAAGGTCGACTGATCGTATATACGGAAGGAAAGGCATTCCCACGCAACGATGTCTATACGAACGGCACAGGCACTTGCCAGGATGCTCCGATCGTAGTCCTGACAGACGAGTTCTCGGCTTCCGCCAGCGAAATCTTCTCCGGGGCTATCCAGGATAACGACCGCGGGCTAATCATCGGCCGCCGTACTTTCGGCAAAGGCTTGGTCCAGTCTCCTATCCAGTTAAGTGACGGCTCGGAAATCCGTCTGACGATCGCACGTTATTACACTCCGTCGGGACGTTGTATCCAGAAAAAGTATGAATTAGGGAAAGACAGCGAATACGAACAGGATATCTACCAACGCTTCATGCACGGAGAATTCGACTCTGCCGACAGTATCAAGCTGAACAACAGCGAGAAATACGAAACTGTAATGGGACGCCCTGTTTACGGTGGTGGCGGTATCATGCCGGATATCTTCATCCCGCGTGACACAAGCGGTGTAACTTCTTATTTCTCCAACGTAGTCAATTCCGGTACGCTGAACCTGTATGCACTCGAATACTCGGATCGCAATTACGACAAGTTGTCTTCTTTCAAAACCTATCAGGATTTGTATCAATATCTGCAACAGCAACCGCTGCTTTCCGATTTCACCAACTATGCCGCAACGAAAGGGATCAAGAAACGTCCGCACCTGATCAACATATCAGGCAAACTGATCGAGAAACAACTCCAGGCCTACATCGTCCGTAACTTCTTCGACGAAGCCGGCTTCTATCCTATCTTCCAGAACGATGATATCACACTGAAACGTGCCATCAAAGTTCTGAACGAAGGCAAATCATTCCCGACACCGGAGAACAAAAACAATACATCCAATGGAATTGCACAAAGCCAAACAAACGCTTCGAGAGGATATGGCCTCCTTAAAGAGATCATACACGAAGACTACATTGCAGGATCTCTCTGCTAAGATAATGGAACGGCTGGAAGAGACGGATCTCTTCCGGCAAGCTTCATGCATAGCACTTTACCACGCCATTTCTGGCGAGGTGCAAACAGCCGGTCTGATTGAAAAATGGTATCGGGAAAAGAAATTATTGCTCCCTCTTATAAAGGGGAATGACCTCCAATTACTCCTATACTCAGGAAAGGAATCACTCAAAGCCGGTGCTTTCGGCATTTTGGAACCGACCGAAGATTGCATGGCCGTACCGGAAAACGAAATAGACCTGATCATTGTTCCAGGCGTAGCTTTCGACCGGCAGCGTAACCGCCTCGGACGGGGAAAAGGGTTTTACGACCGTTTGCTCTCCACACTGAACGTTCCTAAAATCGGAATCAGCTACGATTTCCAACTGAAAGACCAAATACCGGTCGAACCGTTCGACCGGAAAATGGACCTGATCATAACAGAAAAGGAGATTATCTGATCACTATATCTTGTATAACTGTCGCCCCGGCATAATCGTTCAAGCTCTTTACCAGACGCTCTCGGCATAAGACCAATTCACTTCTCAGGACGGAAGAAGTGAGGGAAACATGCAGCACTTTGTCTTTTATATAGATATTACACGTGTACTGTGCAACCATCGGTCCCAATATCTCTCCCCAAGCCCGCAAGACACGAATTTCCTGTATCTTCCCCCGCAACTCGGCATTGTCTTCAAAAAACTCCCGGATCGCATCGCCCAACGTCTGTGCATTCCGGTGCATCATTCCGCCTCCTCCATTGGTTGTACTTCGCCCTGTTCGACCCTGAACAGAGCGTAGCCGTGATTAATCGATTGCAGGATGGCGTCCAGGTATTTCCGGTTCGTATCGGTAATGAAGATCTGCCCGAACTGGTCACCGCTCACCAACTTGACGATCTGCTCCACCCGATCGGCATCCAGTTTATCGAAAATATCGTCCAGCAGAAGGATCGGACATGCCTGTCCCCTGCGGGAAAGAAACACATACTGAGCCAGCTTAAGGGCAATCAGATACGTTTTGTTCTGCCCCTGCGAACCGACACGGCGGATCAGGTAGTCATTCAGCGTCATCTCCAGTTCATCCTTGTGAATACCGATCGAGGTATAACCGAGTATGCGGTCGCGTTCCCGGTTGGCAGCCAACATATCCGCCAGATTCCCTTTCTCTAGCTGGGAAATATACCGCAAACCGACCAGTTCGGTCGAACGGCAAATTGTCTGGTAATACTCGTTGAAGATCGGGATGAAATCGTTGACCAGTATCTGCCGCTTCTCATACACCATCCGGCCGTACATATCCAGTTGCATTTCCAGCACTTCATAGAGGGAAGCGTCGGTACACTGGTCCTTCAACAGCGAATTCCGCTGGAGCAAAGCTTTATTATATTGTATCAGTGCATGCAGGTAGGGTTTGTCCTGCTGCGAAATAATCACATCGAGAAAGCGACGGCGCTCTTCGCTCCCGCCCTGTATCAGTTCCGAATCGACAGGAGAAACCATCACCAATGGCAACAGACCGATATGCTCCGACAGTTTGTCGTACTCTTTCTTATTCCGCTTGAACTGTTTCCGCTGCCGGCGGCGGATGGCACAAAAGATCTCCTCTTCACGTCCCTCATAGTCATAGTTACCCTGCAACACACACATATCCTGTCCGTTGTTGATCAACTGGGAATCGGGCGTGTTGATATGGCTCTTACAAAAAGAGAGATAATGAACGGCATCCAGCAGATTAGTCTTCCCCATTCCGTTATTCCCGAAAAAACAATTTATATCGGGAGAGAAAGAAACTTCTGCCTGAAGAATGTTTTTATAATTGAGTATAGAAAGCTTTTTAAGTATCATCCGCACTATATTAGTCGCACAAAATTAAAAAATATACTTCTAAGTATAGATTTTCTCAGTAAAAAAAACTACTTTTGCGACTTGAATTGCCACAGGCATAAAACAGTGATAAAATAATAACAACTATAAAACATTATGGCTACTAAGGAAAAAGACACCAACAAGGAGTTAGAGGTCGAAGAAATTGTTTCGAGATCGGAACAGTTCATTGAAAACAATTCAAAGAAAATCATTTATGGTATTATAGCACTCGCTCTCGTTGTTGGAGCTGTTTTGGGTATCAAGCACGGATATTTAATTCCGCAAGAGAAAAAAGCCGCAGCAGCTATGTTCAAAGGCGAACAATATTTTGCCAAAGATTCTTTCAACCTGGCATTGAACGGAAACGGTGCGGATTATGAAGGATTCGAAGCTATCATCGATCAATACGGAAGCACATCAGCCGATAACCTGGCAAAGGCTTATGCCGGTATCTGCTATTTCAAGATGGGTGAAAACGAAAAAGCATTGGACCTGCTGAAATCTTTCAGCGGTAGCGACGACATGATCTCTCCGGCTATCACGGGCCTGATCGGTGACTGCTACGTAAATATGGGCAATGTAAAAGAAGGTATCAGCTATTTCGAAAAAGCGGCCAAGCAGGCAAGCAACGAAGTGATCAGCCCGACTTATCTGAAAAAAGCCGGTATCGCTTACGAAAGCCTGAAGCAGTATGGCGATGCAGTTAAAGCATACACTACGATCAAGGAAAAATATTTCAATTCAATGGAAGCTTCCGATATCGACAAATATATCACCCGTGCTTCAGCATTGAACAAATAACGCATATACATTATTATAATCATATAAGAGGATGTCTCGTCAAACAAGGCATCCTCTTCTTTTAAGAACAAGAATATGGCAACAGCTTATCAAAATTTATCGGAATACGACTTCAACAGTGTTCCTGACGGATCGGAGGTGACTGTCGGAATCGTCGTAGCAGAATGGAACAAGCACATCACCGAAAAGCTATTGGAAGGTGCCTGCAACACATTGGAAAAACATGGCGTCAAAGCCGAAAACATATATGTAAAACGAGTACCGGGCAGCTTCGAACTGACTTTTGGCGCAAAAAGAATGGCTGAAACAAAAGAAGTAGACGCCGTTATCGTTTTAGGTTGTGTTGTAAGAGGCGATACTCCTCATTTCGATTATGTATGTTCAGGCGTTACGCAGGGTATTACAGAATTGAACCTTATGTACGATATTCCGTTCATTTTCGGACTATTAACGACAGATACCATGCAGCAATCCGAAGACCGTGCAGGTGGCAAATACGGAAACAAAGGCGATGAAGCAGCAGTAACCGCTCTTAAAATGGTAAATTTTTCTGCCTAAACGCTTGCAAGTTTCAAAAATAATCGTACCTTTGCACTGCAATTGAAAATAACGGGGGCAGTTACCAGAGTGGCCAAATGGGGCTGACTGTAACTCAGCTGGCTTTCGCCTTCGGTGGTTCGAATCCATCACTGCCCACTCCTTAATTGACAATGAACAATTGACAATTAAAAAACAAACAAATTGCGGAAGTAGCTCAGTTGATAGAGCATTAGCCTTCCAAGCTGAGGGTCGCGGGTTTGAGCCCCGTCTTCCGCTCTTGAAAAGAGGAAAATCGAAAGGTTTTCCTCTTTTTTAATTCTTCGCTACATGAAAAATACAAACTTTCTTTTACTGCTATTTTTCACGCTCCCCGACCTCAAATGGAAATTCGCTGCCGGAATACCAGGACAAGGGCCACAAGATTTCTATCAATTGGAGAGAAGATTGTTTTTACCGACCGAAAAAGGATTCAAAATCTTTTCCCAACCCGATAGAAAGCTAAAAGAAGTATGGATACAGGATTCGACATTATGGATAGACAATGAACACGCTGTAGAATTCGATATAGACGAAATTCCTGCTAACGGCGTTTTACCACTAAATGATACATCCATCATCTATTGGGGTGGAATGGACAGTGATGCCGAATACCTTTCGTTGGATTCTCATTCGACACCGAAAGAATTAACCTCCTACCCAGACTGGGATAAGACCAATAACCAAGAAGAGCCAATCTTCAAATACGTAAAAAACAGCGTCCTTAACAACGATCATACTCGTTTTATTTCCTTTTACGGGTATTTCAAACGGTTCCTCATCTTGAATACGGACGGACATATCATAAAGGACGTAATCATAAAAGCTCCTCCATACGAAGAGGCAATCAAAGAAGATATGCAAGACCGAGTCGTCTATTATCATATTCCCCCGCGCACAAACGGAAAATACATCTATGTCATGTGCAAGAATTCGACCCGAGCAGAAAACAGAATACAGGAATTGCAAGTCTGGAACTGGGACGGAGAACCCATAGCCCGATATGATATGGACCGGAAACTCACCCTTTTCAGCGTATCCGACAAAGAAAAGAAAATTTATGCCGTAGACGGAGACACCGAAGATGTCATATATGTATATGATTTACCTATCCCTTGATCAACTTTATATCTCACTTCCAAAAGATATTAAAAAAGAACGGACTCTTTTCACAAAATATCATTACTTTTGTCATGTGTTTACTTACTATAAAAACAAAAGAATATATGAAAAAGATAAAATGGATGTATGTACTACTGGCCACATTCCTGCTGACAAGCTGCGGAACGCTTATGCAACCTTATCAAATGGACAGTAAAATGAAAGATATAGAATTAGGTATGACCAAAAAGAAAGTGATTTCCATATTGGGAAAAGATTTCGAATCGGCGGGTGCCCGCATGACCTCCGAAGGTTCAATCGAGACCATCAGTTACAAGACTGCTTCCATGACTGAGAACACGGAAGGATACTACCTGTTAAGTTTCAAAGACGGAAAATTAGTCGAGTGGTTTAAGGAAAAATATCCTGTGCACAACCACCAGCACTAATTGCAGTAAACGATAAAATACCAATAAGGCAGATGCCTCCGGGCATCTGCCTTATCTCTTTTACGGTTATAAACCTTTTTCGATACATGTACTCGGTTGAAACTAACCGGATGACCATGATTCTCAATCTCCGCTTCCCTACTTCCTTTTCGGTTCGCTTTGATGTAATCCATAAATGAATCTTTCTTCTTTGTTTTCATACTGATGATGTTTAACGTGACAAAGGTACGGATAATATTTGAATATGAATATAGATTCATATTTTGGGCAGAGTAACCTTCCGCATCAAAAACGCGATCAGATATCACCTCTATATATAAAAACAGAAACAGGGCATAAAATCCTACCGAACAAGGCAGATAAACAGCTCAACATCCCCGTTCCGGTTTCGCAAAGACCCGGATATTCACATCTCCCACACCCGGATTTCCCACCTGCCTACACCCGGATCTAAAGAAGTTTTTCAAGTTGCTTTAAAAAAAAGTAGCTTATCTTTGAAAAAAAGATGGGCGGTTTTAACATATTTGATATCGATCTCAAAGTATATCCGATATTTAACAAATAATTGACATATAGCCTTTTATTATTTTATCTATGATAGTATATGATAGATAAATGATAATAAAAACAGGCACTATCATTGTTTAACACATTGGTTTATAGCTATGTAAACTTACATATGACAGTATGATAGTTGTTTCAGAAAAAAACGCTTGTATAGATGTGGAAAAGACTTATCAGCCTTCCTTTCTACCCTACCAGCACAACAGACCGGCAATGGCTCTGCGCCTATAACTCATTCGACCTACTGGAACAGGTCGATATAGAGGAGTTGAAGCGATCGGAAATCCTTCTGCTTGAAAAGCGTGACCAACTGGTCAAAATTCTTGAGAACCTGAAAGAAAATGACAATCCGGTTATTATGGTGGCAACGCTCAAACACTGATTAAGCATAAAAAGCCCGATTAAGGCTTATGCTCCGGATAAGTACGTTTGGGATTCTTAGGAAACCAGCCTTTCAAGACGCGCTCTTCCTGCTCGAAAACTTCCTTTATCGTCCAAAAAGAGGAAAAGGCAAAGACGCCGCAAATAGCCGAGACGAAAACGCTTTCAATCAGCAGGGAAGCGACAGTTCCCACTATTCCCAAAACGAGAAAGATCCACCAACATTTCGTACCCCAATAATATTCCGCTTTTACCACAACCGGATGAAAAAGCCCGATAATCAGAAAGGTTGCAATACCTATCAACAGTCCATCAAAATTAATCATGTCCATATTTGTTTACGATTTAAGACAGGCCTATTCGCCTGTAGTGACAAAGATACGAAGAAATATGTATCACCCATGATAAATTATTTCTATCCACTTATCGATAATTCTATCAAATAAAACAAAAAAAGAGACATCCTTGTTGCAGGACGCCTCTCCATTATGTCGAAAATCCGTTTCCGATTAGTTAGCCGGAGCTTCTTCTTCAGAAGAAACAGGAGCTGTTGCAGGCTGCTGGGCAGTGCCAAAGTCAGGAGCAACTGTATTCGGATCAATTGTTACAGCATTATTTATCTGTTCTTTGATTTCAGACTGATTCGTGTGCTGAGCTCTCGGAATAAAAGCAGTAATCACAATACTTAAAACAACAACAGTACCGGCAAGAGTCCAGGTTGCTTTTTCAAGAAAATCTGTGGTTTTGCGTACCCCCATAATTTGGTTGGAAGAAGAGAATCCTGAAGCCAGACCTCCACCTTTTGAGTTCTGAATCAATACAATCAAGATCAATAGTATAGATGCGATCAGGATTAAGATAGAAATAAATACGTACATCTTTGTTTTATTTTTTAGTGTTAATAATCAACTTTTCCAGAAATCTGATTTGGTCTGCAAAGTAAACATTTTTTTCTGGATATTTCAAGTTTAAGTTTTTAATTATTTGTAATGCTTTCTCATATCGCTTCTGCTTTACATAAATATGAGCTAATGTTTCTGTAAAATAAGAATCATCCAGCGGTTTATGCTGGCTCTCCTCCAACTCCGCCAGATTTCCGGGAACTGGTGCTCCGGTTGTCTCCATATCCAGGTTCAGACCACTACCAGGAGTACGCTGCTCTTCATTTTTTATAAAAGAATCGATCAGATCGTGATGTTGCAAACGGACTTCCTCTTCTTTTTCCTCTACTTGCCCGTTTTCCTTCGTCAGCGACCAATAGATATAATCTGACGAAACGGACGGTTGGAACAGAAGAGACGCATCCGCCTTCGGCTCTTCCTCCTCACGATTGGAGAGAAAAGCATCGATCAGTGAAAAAGCATCTTCACGGGCTGGATTTTCCTCTTTCGCAGGCTGTAACTGCAAACCGAACCGTTCACCTTCTATCAGGGTAAACAACTTCCTGCGATCAGGGACATAGATTGACATCTTCTTCAATTCTACGCTAAAACGTATATCGTTCAAGACTGCCAAGTTCTTCAGGTAAAGCATCCGGGCAATCTGGAAATACGGAAATTCATCGACAATCTGCTTTAACTGCGGAAGTGTATCCTCAGTCAGCAGGGCCGGGTTCTCCATCAGTCGATATAGATCAGCAGCTTTCATATTTACCAGTTGGCAACCGTTGCATTATAAATTTGATCGACAAGCTCGTCAATAATCTCCTCCGATAACTGGTCCTGTACCTGCTGCAACATCTGAGTCGCATCGAATTCACGGTATGCCGAGAAACTCTGCTCGAAATCCTCATCCGGATTTACCCGGTTGGCATAACGAACCCGAACCGTAATTGTCAACTTGGTCTGTGAGGCATAAGCATCTTCTTTTACAGCCATAGGGGTCAGGTCATAGCCGGTAATTTCACCTTCCAAGTCCAAGTCACCGTTGCTACCTACTAACTGCAAGCGAGTCTGACGGATATAAATATCCTTCAGTGCTTCCGTAAATTTTTGAGAAAGGGGTGGATAGACTAACGGAGCCTGATTCGGGAAATCCTTGATCGTAATCGTCTTGACCTTCGTATAATCGATAGAAGCACCATTAAACTTATAGGAGATCGAACAAGCCGTCACCATCAGCCCGATCAAGCAGAAAAGCCATATCTTATTATTCTTCAACATCTTTTATTCCAGATTATATTCTTTTATTTTTCTGTAAAGTGTCCGTTCCGATATCTTCAGATCGGCAGCGGCATTCTTACGACGACCGTTATGTTTCTCCAACGCCTTTCGGATCATCTCTTTCTCGACTTCTTCCAATGACAGACTCTCTTCCTCTTCCACTGCTTCAGCTTCCTGGATGGAAGGAACCGGATGGACGGTATGGATCGGATGGGGATAAGCCGTCGGTTCTTCCGGCACCTCGATCGGCATCTTGCCTCCCATAATGTCGTGTACCAACTTCTTAAGTTCGTTGACATCTTTCTTCATGTCGAACAGTACTTGATACAGAATCTCCCGTTCACTGTTGAATATCTTCTGGTCGGAATCTTGCTTGACTAGGACCGGATATTTCTCGATATTCAGATCAGGTAAATACAGACGAAGCACGGAAGCGGTGATATCCCGATTTTCCTCGATAACAGAAATACGTTCCGTTATGTTTTTCAGTTCCCTGACATTTCCCGGCCAACGATAGGAAAGCATCAACTGACGGGCTTCCTCATCCAAACGGATCGGCGGCATCCGGTATTTCTCCCCACAATCGCTGGCAAATTTCCGGAAAAGCAAGATGATGTCCTCACCACGCTCGCGCAGGGGAGGGACCTGAATAGGCACCGTACTCAGACGGTAAAACAAATCTTCACGGAATTTTCCTTCTGCTACGGCCTGCGTCAGATTGACATTCGTCGCCGCGACAATACGGACATTTGTCTTTTGGACTTTGGATGAACCGACACGGATAAACTCTCCCGTCTCCAAGACGCGCAACAAACGTGCCTGTGTAGGAGTGGGTAACTCTCCCACCTCATCCAGGAAGATCGTCCCACCATCCGCCACCTCGAAATAGCCTTTACGGTCGGACAACGCTCCCGTAAAAGAGCCTTTTTCATGTCCAAACAATTCTGAGTCGATCGTGCCTTCGGGAATGGCACCACAGTTCACTGCTATATATTGTCCATGTTTACGCGGGCTGTTCTGATGTATAATCTGAGGAAAAGTTTCTTTACCGACACCACTTTCACCGGTAATCAGCACAGACAAATCTGTTGGAGCGACCTGTAGAGCAACATCAATAGCCCGGTTCAGCCCGGCATTATTGCCAATAATTCCAAAACGCTGTTTTATCTGCTGCACATCAACCTTTATCATATTTCTTCTACTATCTGTAATTATTTCAGTTTTATCTGCCAAAATTACAAATCTTAATCCAATTAACCGAATCTGAAGGCGGTTTCTATACAGGTTTGTTATTTTTTAGCTGCGTACGTCCGTTGATATAAAAACTCAGCCAGGTCTTTGTCATCGACAATATTTTGGATTTCTTCTGGAGAAACAGGCTCGCCGATGTAAACGTCGACTGTACGCCCGCGCTTATTAAAGGCCTCGGCCGGTATGCGCAACGTACGGATACGCCAGTCGATCCGACCCAGCCAATAGAAAAAACCGGAATTCAGGAAATCAAAATAAACAGGATACACGGGCACTTTGGCTTTCCGGATCAGACGAATCACGCTGTGCGTCCAGGGTAAATCCTGTATCTTCTTAGTCTTCTTATTATACATCGAGATTCCCCCGGCAGGAAAAAAACCCATCGGATGCCCTTCTTTCAGCTGTTGCAGGGATATACGGACCCCGTTTATATTCTTCAGATTAGCTCCTTGATTATTAGAGTCGGGCTTGACAGATACGAAATTATCTCCCATAGCCCCTATTTTAGTCAATACGCCGTTTACCATCACTTTGAAATCCGGACGACGTGAAGCGAATATATCGATCAGCATAATCCCGTCTATCGATCCGATCGGATGGTTCGAGACAGTGGCGAAAGCACCTTCGGGCAGATGGTCCAGTACCTCGGCGTTACGCAGATTATATTTGATATTGATCAACGGGTCATTCAGCAAGGCGGTTGTGAACTCCGCTCCCCGTAAATGGCAGTTATGGGCATGGGCCTTGTTTACCTTATCGATACTCAACCATTTGATCAGCACTTTCCCCACGAAAGTACCGAAACTACTTTTAAAGAACGGGGCAGCTTCCTGTAAATCATGTATGTCTACTACGCTCTCTTTCATAAATTCTTATTTATAGAATGTTGCACACATCTGTTCGTGCTTTCTCATGGCAAGCAGCAAAACGATGTTCAACACAATTATCTCATACAAGAAATAAACCCAGACCTCACCGACCAAAACCACGACGAACATTACGATCGTACGTCCGTTAAAAGTCAAAAGGTCTATCATGTGCATCAGCTCCTTGCTCTGCTTGCGGAAACGGATACGGATATCTTCCGGAATATCATCTCCATACCGCTCATGCAAACTGCGAAGCATCCCCTGTAAAGACGGAGTGGCCTTCACTTGCAAAAGCGTATAGCCACGATAGAGGAAATAGAAGAATTTATTGATACCGTACTTCATTTCCTTATGGCGGGCACGTACCTGTTCCAACGACTGGAACTCCGCACCTTTATCCTTGCTGATGAAATATAAATGAAGTGTCTTGTAGTAGTCTGTAATATTCGCCTGTACCAAATGTGACAAACCGGAAAGAACCGCCAATGCGAAGAACCAGTCCGTTCCGTAGTCATGAGACAGACGAAGGGCGAAAGCGACATAAATACACGTAAACCAGATATCTCCGGCAAAACCATCCAAAATACGGCCGATCGCCGATTTGATCCCCGTCAGGCGGGCCAACTGCCCGTCCACACAGTCCAGAATATTTGCAAACACCAGCAACAGGATACCGCAAACATTATAAATCAGATCATCATGATAAAAAAAGAAACCGACTGCCGCCCCTACAAAAATAGACACAACAGTCACCATATTAGGCGTAATACCTGTACCCTTTAACATACGGGCGATACGAAAGCCGATAGGACGATAAAAAATCCGGTCAATCTTGTTTTCTGTTTCTATCGACTTCAACGAAGCCTCGTACTCTTTATCCAAGTCGCTCATTTATTTTCTATTTATACGAATAACCGCCATCGACGACGATCACTTCGCCATTAAAATAACTATTTTCTACTAACATTTTATAAACTTCCGCCAGTTCCTCCGGATCACAAAAACGCCCTAATGAAACCTTGTTCTCTATATTACGACGTATTTCAGCCGGTTTCGTTTTCTGCCATTCGGTATCCACAAAACCGGGAGCCACGGCATTCACACGCAACTCGTACGGAACCAGGAACTTCACCATATTCTTCACCAACGCATGCACGGCACTCTTCGTCACTCCATACGCCAGCGAAACCGAATGGGGCTGTATTCCCATCAAGGAACCGGTAAAAACAATACTTCCCCCCTTATTAATCAAACCGACAATACGTTGCAACAGGAAGACTGGGAAATGCACATTGGCAAAAAACACTCGTTCCCATTCCGCCATATCCAATTCCTCAAACGGATCACGGCAGGTCAAGCCGGCATTAAAGATCACCGCATCCAAGCGCATAGAGCGTTCGGTTAAAAACGATTCTATTTTTTCGATTGACTCCCGGTCGGAAATATCGGCCTGAAACGTACGAACCTTCACTTTGTATTGTTGCAGCAAACCGTCTGCCACCCGAAGAGCCCCATCTTCATCCGAGGCATAAGTCAAAATCAGGCTGTAACCGGCTTTTGCCAAACATTCTGCAACCGCTTTGCCTATCCCCTTCGTTCCTCCGGTAATCAATACCCATTTTTCCATCATCACCCTTATTCTTTTTCACCGAAGCCTTTAACAGATTCAGGTTTGGACTGCCGCTGAGACTTCAAATTCGCTTCGTATGAATCATGGATCGTTTTCTTCAAGTTGGAAGAGGACACTCCCGTCCCATAAGGGAAATAGAACACCTGTACGCCCAAGTCCTTCAAATAATCATACTTGCCATACCAGTCGTCCCCCACAACAAAAGCGTCGATATTCAGCTTTTTGACTATTTCGGAATGATCCAACGTATGTTGTGGAATGACAATATCGGGAGTCTTCAATGCTTCGATAATTTGCAGACGCTCTGTAAAAGGAATGATCGGCTTCGCCTTATAAGAAGACACCAATTCATCCGTACTCACCCCTACAATCAAAATATCCGCAAGGCTGCGGGCATAGTTTATCATCCGAAGATGGTTGTAATGGAACATATCGAATGTCCCTGATGTATATACAATCGTTTTATCCTTAAACATAATACTTAATATCCTTTTGAAACCGCAAACTTACACAAACTTTTCCTTTCAAAAAAAAAATGGCGAAAAAAAGGACTGTCCCTGATTCAGTTTGGGCATTCTCCCTCTCCGCCTCATATCCACAATTATATATTTAAGTAAAATACAAGAATGACATAACTCTAACTAACAAACGATTAAACAGGAACTTACAACAAAAAACGCCCCTCTTTTACTTTTCTACTACGGACAAAAAACAAAAAGCCATTTCCAACTTTGTTCGTAAAGTAAGAAATGGCTTTTTGATTTAAATGATTTCCGAACTTCCGGTTATTCGTCTTCCTCTTTGGTCAAGTCGAGCTTTTCATTGTCGCCCCCCTTATCGAAATACTGCTTGCGTAGCGGGTTGGCTGTTGCCTCCCGATAACGAGTACGGTTCCGGTAAATATCCAAAGCAGCATATAAAGCTTGACGGAAAGATTCTTCAGAGGCTACATTCTGACCGGCAATATCATAAGCCGTACCATGAGCCGGTGAAGTCCGTACGATCGATAAACCTGCCGTATAATTAACACCATCATCCATCGCCAACGTTTTAAAGGGAGCCAAACCCTGATCGTGATACATAGCCAGTACACCATCGAATTTATCGTACATTTGCGAACCAAAGAAGCCGTCAGCAGCATACGGTCCGAAAGACATCACCCCCCTCTTCTCTGCTTCCTGGATAGCCGGGACAATTATTTCTTCCTCCTCCTTACCTAACAATCCGGCATCTCCAGCATGCGGATTTAATGAAAGGACTGCTATACGAGGACGCACGATTCCGAAATCCTGCTTAAGAGACTGATTAAAAATACGCAATTTGGACACAATATCTTCAACAGTAATCTTTGATGCGACCTGGGCCAATGGAATATGTCCCGTCACCAGCGCAACACGAAGATTATCTTTCATCAGAATCATCAATGCCTTTTTTCCCAAACCTCCGAAACATTGCTCCAGGTATTCTGTGTGACCGGGAAAATGAAATTGTTCATTCTGTATATTGTGTTTATTGATAGGAGCTGTTACCAATACATCCACCGCACCACGTTTCAAGTCGGTAACGGCAGCCTCCAGAGCCAGATAAGCGGCTTCGCCAGCAACAGTTGTAGATTGACACAACTCAACTTTAGTCTCGTCATCCACACAATTGATAACGTTCACCCGGTTTACTCCGGCATCTTCAGCCTGTGCAATGATGCTCAAATTTACAGCGGGCAGCTCCAAGGCCTTTCTGTGATAAGCGGCGATCTTCGACGAACCGTAAATGACCGGCGTGCAAAGTTCGGTTATACGAGTATCCGACAATGTTTTCAGTATCACCTCGTAACCGATACCATTTATATCTCCGTGGGTAATGCCCACCTTAACCAATCGTTCTTCCATATATTTTGATTTATGATTTATGATTTATCCCATCTCTACTATAAATCATAATTTTTTGTTATTTCTCTTCAGGAACATCCAGTTTCTCCACCTGTGTTTCTTCAAATTCACCAGGCAGGCGCAAAGTATACAATGCAGATTCGACACGACGGATAAAATTGCGCTTATCCGTCTCTGGGGCGAATACGAAGCCTTCAACGACTACAACCCGATTATTCTTTTCGTCCAAACGTGCATGACTAACGAACGGACCGCCCATCATATCACCTTTCATATGCCACAAACCACGCAGCACACCACAATATTTGTCATTTACCGTTGTCGGGGTATAAGTCACCCATGCTGTATCCGTAGCCATATAAGATCCCGGAAACGTTCCCGGCATATTCAGCTTCATAACAGAGTCACGTTTTGCAATCAGATAGTCGGCTGTGAAAGTATTGGCATCCTTATATGGAAAATCATAGACGACAATATCCGTACGTCCAGTATTGGCATTGTTGGAAGCCCAGAAAAAGCCGGTCGTGTCACGAAAATAAGTCATGTTTGCCGGAGCACTCAACATAACGTTAAAGCGGTCCTTCACATGATCCATGACCACCGGACTGTGTTCTTTCTCCAATTGCTCGATCGTACGGTTTCTTTCACATTTGGTAAAAAAATCCACTATGTTCCGTGGATGAGCCTTTACGTATTCAAGAATGGCTGCATCGTCAGGAGCTGTCAACGTCATCACAACCTGGCCTTTCGCCCAGCGATTGTTCTCATAGTTCAGTGAAACTTTCGTATACTGAGACTTATCTATCTTAACAATCAAAACATTGCGTACATACGTTAACAGACCGTTAAACTGGTCAGGAGTCGCATAGGTGATCTTAAAGGCTGGTTCGGACTGTGGCAGTCCCGGAATATCGGAAGTCAGTTCGGCTTTGATAGCCTTTCCGGCAGGAGCATCCCAGTCAGCTTTATCCATCGTCACAACAATTTCATAGGCGAAACCGGTAGCATTTCTCATCACCGGGCCCGAACTACATGCTCCCATCATGATAAGAAGCACTAAAAAGCTGATCAATAAAGAATGTGTTTTCATACCCGTTTAATTTTTTTGTTATACAAATATAGCTTCTTTTCCCTCAAAAGATACCATTTCTATTCTTTTTGTTGTTTCTTAGCTGTAGAAAGCATCCCGCATGCGGCAAATATATCTTCTCCTCGTGATGCCCGGATCGTACAAACAATGCCAGCTGCATTCAACGTATCCCGGAACACCTCCATTCTTGCCAAGTCCGAACTTTCCAACGACACATTAGGGATTGCATGAAAACGGATCAGGTTGACTCTGCAAGGGACTTTATCTAATAAACAAACCAAAGCCTTCGCATGTTGAAGATCATCATTCAAATTTTTAAAAACAATGTATTCGAACGAAATACGGCGTTGGTGCGTAAAATCATATTGTTTGATCGTCTCGATAATATCACGCGCAGGAAAAGCCTTTTCAACCGGCATCAAGGAGAGCCGTTCGCCCGGATAAGGGGAATGCAGGCTGACGGCCAAATGGCATTCGCTCTCTTCAAGAAACCGTTTTAATCCTTTGGCAACTCCGATAGTCGAAACTGTGATTCGCTTCGGACTCCATGCATATCCGTAAGGAGCAGTCAGGATTTCCAATACTTTAAACAGCTCATCCACATTGTCCAATGGTTCCCCCATTCCCATAAAAACGATATTGGTCAGTTCCTCCGTTTCCGGTAAGGATTGTATTTGGTTCAGGATCTCGTTAGCTGACAAGTTCTTGGTAAAACCCTGTTTGCCAGTCATACAGAAAAGACAATTCATTTTACACCCTACCTGGGAAGAGACACACAATGTCGCCCTGTCCTCCGTCGGGATATACACAGACTCAACAAAATTACCGGGACCGGCAGGATACAAATACTTGATCGTTCCATCCACCGACTTCATCAAATCGGAAGGAGGTACGGCTCCCACCTCAAAGCTTTCCTCCAACAAGGTGCGTTTTGCCGCGGCAATATTCGTCATCGCTGCTATAGAAGTAACTTTTTTCTTATACAGCCAGTCAGCTATCTGCTTGGCTGCATAACCTGGAAGTCCAGCTTCGGAAGCCACGCCTTTCAGTTCTTCTAAAGTCATTCCCAATAAACGTCTTTTCTCACTCATAATCCTTCTTCTGTTTCTTTCATGCAAAGATACAAAAAAACCGCCAATCGCAGTCGATTGGCGGTTTCCTATGATGAATTGGCAGTATCTGGCTGCCACAACAGTTCAACTATTAATAGAAGCGGATACGGTTATCTTCTACATCAGCTTTATTAACTAATGACTGGATAGCCTGGAAACCGAAACGGTAAGCGTTAGAAGCATCCAATGTTTTGATTTCGGCAGCTTCGTCATAATTCTTGGCATCCTTGTTCTGTTCGTATACCTTAAATACATATACACCGTTGTTACCGGCAACCGGAGCGCTCAGCTGATCTTTCTGAGCCAAGGAAACCATTGCATTCAACTTCGGTTCAACACCAATACCTGCGATACGGCGCGTTGCAAAGCTAACGAACTTAACAGAATCTGCAGAAGAATTCATAGCCTGAGCATAAGCATCGACAGAACTCAAATTCTTAGCAGACAGATCCTGCACGATCTTTTCTCCCTTCTTCTGGGCGATCAACTCTGATTTCAACATTGGAGTTACAGATTCCAAAGAACGGTAGCCTTCCGGCAACGTACCCTGAATAGCAGCAATCACAAACTTATCGTCACATTCGAAAATTTCAGAAATATCACCTTTGCTGTTCTGAAACGCCCACCGGATTACCGGACGCGAATTCTTGATAGAACCCAGTAACTGGTCGTTAGCAGTTACTGTCACATTAGACAACAGGTTGTAACCGGCTTCTTTAGCGGCATCATCCAATTTATCCATATTCTGATTCTTTGAAATGAACTGGTTCAATTCATTATAAATGTTACCATAAGTTTTTGTACTCGGCGATACGGTCATATCGATATCTGCCACTTTATATTTGTCAACATTTGCAGTCTTATCGGTAACCTTGATGATATGTGTACCATACAAAGATTTTACAATTGAATAATCATTGACCGGAGTCGAGAAAACAGCTTTTTTGAAATCATCATTTACACCTCTCAAAGCTGTCGCTTCAGTAAACCAACCCAGTTCACCTCCCTTTTCAGCAGCTTGGTCAGCCGAATATTCCTTTGCTAAGGCAGCAAAGTCACCACCTTTCTTCAATACATTCAACAAGCTATCGGCTTTTGCTTTGATAGCAGCTTCATCGCCTGTATTTGCCAACATAATATGACTGACCTTCACAGAGTCAGGAGCAACGGTTTTATCGACCAACTTAAACAATCTGTATTTATCGTTTTCAAAAACAGGACCGTATACGTCACCAACATTTGCAGTCTTTACAAATTGCTTCATTTCAGGGTCTAATGCGTTCTCTGTAAAGAAAGCATCCATATAAGGTATTTCAGAATTTTCCGTCACCAAATCAGCCACTTTTTCAGAAGTAGCCAACTCACTCTTCAATGCTTCGATCTCCGCACTTGCTTTGTCGTAATCTTCTTTGCTCGGACGGATGTCGACAGCAATATATTTGATTACTTTTCCTTCTTTCTGCTTGAACAACTCTTTACGCTGATTGTACAGCTTTTCGATGTCACTCTTGCTTACCTGTATTGTAGAATCAGGAATAGAAGCATAAGATTGCATTGCATAAACGATATCAGAACTTACAGCCGAACCGTCGAAAGCATCTTTTGCATCCAGTTTGTTAGCAGAAACAGCCTTGCTCAACAAAGTCGTATATTTCTGTTCCAGACGCTGACGTTTGATATTCTTTTCCCAGAACATCCAGAACTGACGAGCCTGCAACAACTGCGCCTGCTGGTCAGCAGGATAATTGGCGATATTATCATCGTCGATAGTCTTTAAAAAGTTTAATAATGCAGTTTTGTCAAATGCACCTGTCTGCGGATTCACGAACATCTGCATCTGTTGGATCATCGGAGAAATGTTTTCACCTTGAACCATATCGAACAGTTCTTCAGGACCTACTCCCATTCCTAATTCGGAAGTTGCTTCATTCAAAACGACATCCTGTACCATACCATCGAATACAGACTGACGGATTTGAGTCTGGTATTCTTCGGGCAGACTAGTGGAACCTGTCTGCATTTTGTACATTTCAGTCATTTCGTCCACACGATCCTGAAATTCTTGAATTTTAATAACTTCTCCGTCTACTTCCGCAACCTTCTCCTGCGATTGTCTGAAATAAGTAGAACCGGAGTTCAAAAAGTCACCGATGATAAAAGCGAACAATGCCACCCCCACAACGAGTACCAGCAGTCCTGCTTTGCTTCTGATTTTTTCCAGCGTAGCCATTTATCTTTATCTATTTTAAAGTTTATTATTCTACATTTTAAGGGCACGAAGATACGAAAAAAAGAGATTGCCGCATCTTTTTATGCTCTTTTTTTAATTAACTTACTACTTTCATACGAACTAATTCGATTTTCGTAGCTGTCACTTTTATGATTTTAAAAGAATATTTATCGATTACAACCGTTTCATTCAACTTCGGAAATTTCTGATAAAAATGCAATATAAAACCGGCAATCGTCACATAATCGTCCGACTCCGGCAATTCCAAGTCAAACTTCTCATTCAGCGTATCGATCTCTATACGACCGGACAACAGATACTCGTCATCTTCCACCTTCTTGGCGACATACGACTTGATATCATGCTCGTCTTCTATCTCTCCGAATATTTCTTCCACCAGGTCTTCCAAAGTTACGATTCCCGAAGTTCCTCCGAACTCATCCACCACGACAGCCATGCTTTTCTTGTCCTGCATCAAGACTCTCATCAATTTATTGGCTGCCATCGTTTCGGGAACGATCGAGACGCTCCGGATACTCAGTGTCCAGTCATCCGGGTTTTTAAACATTTCCGAAGAATGGATATATCCGACAATATCATCTATATTTTCGTTATAAACAAGTATCTTGGAAAGTCCCGTCTCTATAAAACGGGAACGCAATTCCTCAAGAGTAGCCGTCTTATCACAAGCTACAATTTCCGTACGGGGAACAATACAATCACGCAAACGCACATTCGAGAAATCAAGTGCATTCTGAAAAATCTTCACCTCCGTATCCATATCTGAATTTTGAGGCGCATCTTCAATACTCTGCTGAATAAAATAATCAAGGTCGACTTTACCCAATGCCCGCTGCGTCGAACCGGTCACATTCTTTACACCTGCAATTTTCAGAATCAGGAAAGAGAGCAAAGAAGAAAATTTAGAAATCGGATACAAAACAACATATATGATTAACAAAGGCACCGAAAATAACGTAAGCGAAAAGTTCGGATTCAATTTAAAAACAGTCTTTGGAATAAATTCTCCGGTAAACAATATCAGGATAGTCGAGATTATAGACTGAATCAAAACAATCAGTGCCTCGTTATTTACCAAATGCGCAATAAACGGTTCCAGTATAATCGCCATCTGCAAACCGTAGACCACCAACGCAATATTGTTTCCGACCAGCATTGTAGATATAAACTGATGCGGGTTCCGGTAAAATACATCCAGAATCTTACTCGTTAGGCTTTTTTCCTTTTTGTCAAGTTCGAAACGTAACTTATTGGAAGAGATAAAGGCGATCTCCATTCCTGAAAAGAACGCAGAAAAAGCCAATGATATTAATATGTATGTAAGTGCGCCCATTACTTCTTTTTATCCATCTCGACCGGCACCAATTTCTGTGGAGTCGCTTTTTCCATTTGTACTGGCTGCTTCTGCGGAACAGTTGCTGTAGCAGGATTGACGGCTACGGGTACAGAATCTGCCGGAACAGTATTTGGGGTCGAATCGGTCGTTGCCGATTCACTGACTGGGAATATCCCCTGAGAATTAAATATCTTATATTGAGTCATATTCTGATTTGACTCGAATCCGACACCTGTTATAATCTTATCTTCTTCTTGTATCCGAATGTATTTATCAGAATAGACTTTTTCTTCTTTCTGGTCCCAAAAAAGTAAGGAAGTTTCAAATTTTTTCCCTTCCAGATTCTCAACCTTCACATTACCTATCAGTTTCCATAGTCCTTTCTTCTCATAGTTATAAGCCGTATCAGCTTTAAGACTTGCTTCAATATTAAACAAGGTATCGAATTTCTCCACATAAATACCTTCTGGAAAATACGAGAACGGTTCTTTTGCTTTATCGAATTTCAAAAATTCTTTAGCGGTAGCACGATAACGCGTAATTCCCGAATCGGAGAACTGAGTAGTATAATCAGTAGTCCTCAGTGTATAAGTTGTTTCGGGATCGAAAGCAACCACAACAACTTCCTTGTTATCGCCATTACAAGAGGCAGTAAATAAAAGAAGCATAACAACTACCACTAAGATAGTTGTTATGCCTTGCTCGTTCGTTTTACAAAGAAAACGCTTCTTAATCATAATTATCTGATTGTGACAGTCTCACCAATCCAGCCCCCGATTTTGAAAGTTTTTCCTTTTTCCAGATCCGGGTGCATGAAAACTTCTTCCGTAGAAGGAAGGTGAGCACGATAAGTATTAGCCAATTTACCAGCGTCTTCTGCTACATTCTGGTCTACCTGTCTTGCCTTTTCAAATTTATCGATAGCTGCATAGTAAACAGCTTTCGCCAAAACGGCATCATTCGGATAGATAGATTTTGCAGATTTAGCATACATGTTACCGATCAGAATGTACGGTGCACCGTAATCAGGATTGGTTTCGATTGCTTTCTGGCAATATTGTCTTGCTTTTGACATATTGTTCTGTTCGAACAACAGTACACCGATCAGATAATAGTCTTCAGCCTTTGAAACAGCATCCGTTTCCATATTGGCAGCTTCTTCAAAATACTGAATAGCCTTATCATAATCTTTAGCTTTTACAGCCTGTTTTGCAATACCCAGAGCGGCATCCGCACTCGGTTCCAGTTTATAAGCATAACCTGCAGCAGTATAGAAAGCATCGATTTCCTGGCAACGAACACGTCTCAACAGAGATACGATTTCTTTCAATGCAGGCAGATCGTCCTTTGCTGCTTCAACTTTGGAAGCATACATATTCTGCAATGTTTCGCAATCAGCAGCACCACTTCCTGCAAAACCGCCATCGATGGCAGACTTGTAGGTAGTCAGGTTCTTTACTTCTTTTTCATTATTTGCTGCTTGAGCTGCAGCCAACTGAGTTGCAATGATTTTGGAACATTTCAAATAGTCTTCCAAATAAGTTTCTTTGAAATTAGGATCAGCCAACAATTGACGGTGAGATCCCATCATATACAAGGATACCCCCATTGCTTCAGAGTTTTCACCAAACTCATTGATCACTTCACCTAACCAAGCATAATACACTTTCGGATCTGCATTATCTCCCTTAAGACGGATATAATCAGCAGCCTTACGAGCAACAATCCAGTCCTTACCATACTTCCGGTCATTACCGAAATATTTCACACGTGTATCATAAACCTTCATCAAGTCATCGATAAGAGCAGCTTTCTTAGCCGGATCTTTCTCGGTATTGATTTTCCAGTCCATGATTCTCACACCATACAAGTAGATATCCTTATGAGCTCCCGGGCATTCGGTATAAGCCTGATGCCAGAATTCATAAGCATCCTTGAAATTCCCTGCTTTGGCGTAAGGGACAAACAAGCTGATATTGGTAATACAACGTACGCTATCTTCACCAGAACCGAACGGAGTACCAGTATCCACACCTTTTTGTGCATAAGCTCCGAACGACATCATAGAGCATCCGAGAGCCAACAATAATACTTTGATCTTCATATTTATTTCTATTAAAGTTAACTATTTAGTTAATCGACCTTAAATTTCATAAACCATGCTTCATTGAACGTATAATTCACAGTAAAACGGAAATACTGTTCATCAATCATGTTCATCTTCACTTCCGGTTTCTTTTTCACATACTCAAAAGATATATTAATCAATGAACGGTTATCGATCAACGGTAACCCCAGACCGAGACTTGCTCCGATCTCGTTATAACCGTCTCCGGAAGGGTTGGCATCTGTCCGGTTCATACGCAAATAAGAATTGCCATAATGAACACCTGCACGATAACGAATCCGGCTGAAATATGATTTGCGCATATAATCCGGTATATATTCGCCACCTACCGCTACTCGGTAACGATTCTTGAAATTACCTTTTTCCCCAAAGTAAAGCATTTTTCCCCAATCTTCATAGGAAAAATCGGCTGCTAACGTTAATTTATTTTGTTTTACATAAGAAAGGCCCACTCCATACGAATTAGGCAGCGCAAACGCTTTCCCACTAATCGTATCAGATTGAAGCACTTCTCCATCCGATCCGGAAGAAGTATAGGACTGAGTCAATTGATAGGATTTTGCATGCAAACTCTTTTTAGGAGAAAAAACAAGCCCTAACGTCACACTCTCCGTTTTACTTAACGGATGCGTATATTGCAATCCGAAATCCATTTTCAAGTCACGTACCCTCAATTCCTGGTTACGATTCGTATTATATGCTCCTGTTCCTTCACCACTCATGATCACAACTTGTTCATGTTTGATATTCCCAAACAGAAAACCGAAATTTGCTCCCACAGCTAAACGCTTTTTCCAGATATCTATAGAGATACCTCCATATAAATCACTCAAACCGCCCGAACCGTTATAAGTTTCTGTAAATGTTACTCCTTGGTCGTTACGCAAAGCACCAAATTTATAACCGACATAAGAATAAGGCAACAAACCGACACTCAAGGCTATCCGGCGATGAATCGGAAATTGCATCGCGATATATTCCACATTTCCGTTGATATCGTTCTGCCGGGCATTTCCGTCATCAAACCATGACAACTGACCGGCAACACCAAAATCAAAGAGAAAAGTCAGGGAGTCCATGCAACTGTACGATGCCGGGTTCATCGGATTTATTTGTTTTGGCGAACGTAATCCGTAACCTACACCGCCCATGGCTCGACCTGCGCCGAACGAACGTTCTCCCAAATCACCATACCCGAAACGAGTATAGGGCGAGTTTGTATTGTTTTGCGCCATCAAAGGCAACAGTATGAATATAAGAACGCTTGTTATTAGTACCTTATTAATCTTCAACATTATACTCTAAGATTCTGTTTAATCCTGTCAACACTAAATTAATGTCTGCAAAGATGGAGTTTTTTAGTCGTCTTTCAAAATAAAACGAATGACCGCCTGTTAAAAAAACCAAAAGGTTAGGATATTTTAGCCGAAGCATTTCGATATACCCATCCATCTCGCACACTATACCATTTACTACTCCAGCCTGAATGGCTGTTTCCGTATCCGTTCCGACCAGAGGAATGTTCTCCTGTTCGACCACCAAAGGTAATTTCTTTGTAAACTGGTTCAATGCCCTAAACCGGGTTGTCATTCCAGGCGAAATATTCCCCCCTAAATAAGAGCCGGAAGCATCGATCAATTCATACGTAATAGCTGTTCCGGCGTCAATCACCAACAAATCCTTTCCGGGTTGTAGGTAATTGGCCCCGACAGCGGCAGCCAACCGGTCTCTGCCCAATGTTTTAGGCGTTTTATATTGCACCTTGATCGGAAGAGATACAGTTTCGTCCAAAAACACAAAATTCCGAAGATTGTTTTCCAAATACGCAACCAATTCGCCATCTTTATCTATAACTGTCGAGAATATCCCTTTTGTCAGCGGGTATTTCTTAAAGATAGAAGAGATGACTTCCACGTCGAATTTCTTAAACACAAAAGAAGCCTCCATATGCCTCTTGTTGTATACAGCCACCTTCGATGATGTGTTTCCTTGTTCTATAATGAGATTCACGTGTCTGAATTTTTCCGCAAAGAAAAACAAAAATGATGAGATAACAGACATATCGAAGGCACAAAGTATAAAAAACAGGAAAAGAATGACTTCCTTTCCTGTTCCATTATATAATATAAAGTTCAATTAATCAGCTAAAATCATCAATTCTGCACCCGACGCAAAATCCTGTCCGCGCTGCTCGCTCAATGCGGTAAAACGGATATAGCGGGCTTTGACCGGCTGATCGAACAACACTTTCTTTTCCTTCAGGTTATTTTCAAAAGAACCTTTCAAGATCGGTTCGCCCCAGTTTTTACCATCCTGGCTGACACTGATCGAATAATCTTTGATATTACCATTCGATCCGTCCTGACGGGGAAGGAATGAAAAACCTTTGATCTGTTTTACTTCACCTGCATCTAAGTCCACCCAATGCGGATATTTAGCAACGGTAACAGAAAACATCGTATGCCAGATCGTATTCGGATCACCATCCGTCAAGTTCTTGGCATCTCCGTAACCGGACTCTTCGCTGCTTGTATAGACCACTTCCGTCTGGATACTCTCTATTTTACTAAAAGAAACCGTTGCATTTATTTTCGGATTATCTTTAAACCAAGCTTTTACAGTACCACCATTACGGAAAGGTATGGCTTCCGCATACTCCTTCGCTTTTCCTTTCCCGTCGATCGTATAGCAAATCACAGCATTTTTACGAGCCGATGAAAGTTCTACAGCTCCGGCGCGATTACGCATAATCGTCAACGGCATTTCTCCAGCAGGCACAACATTTGCTGTAACGTTTAAATCTTTTCCGACGGGACGAATTATAAAACCCATGTCATGATGTCCGGCAAAGACGCGATCCTGCTCCAGCGGTCCGCCTTGTCCACAACTGTTACCACCCAGCCCGGTCACAGCCACATCCAAATGCAGATACGTATCTCCCGCAACCGGCAACTGGTAGGGATGAGAAGCCAAAATCAAATCCAGTGCAGAATATTGAAGAGCCGATACAGACAAACGGTCGGCAGCCACAAACACAGCACCCTCACCCTCCGGATCGGTCAGGGCACACCAGCGTACATCCTCATGATTACCCATATCTTGCGGTTTCGGGAAATTCACAAACTCACCAGCCACCGTATTCTTATGTAATTCGATAAACTGTCCGCTCTTACGGTCGGCATAGTTGTCGATCGGACCACGTCCATAATAGGTAAAGCCAGTATATTGCTGCGGGACTTTCATCACATATCCAAGGCGAGGCAATACCAGACTCGGACGGTTAGAAGTGATGCTCGACTGCAATTCGATAGAGCCGTCAGGATAAACGGTCCAGATCTGATTTGTCGTAAATTTGAAATCATTTTCTCCAAATCTCTTATCTGTCAGTTCCTCTATACTATTCTTCCCTGTGCTAGTTCCACCTTTGATCTTAGCACCATTCGGCGCCTGCGATTCGATAGTAAAGGCCAAGACAACCGAACCATCGTTTCTTTCCAATACCGTACTGTTCATTGCCCGATGTTGCAGGTTATGCAAACCGTGTTCAAACCACTGCGAATAAAACCAATTGTCGTTATTGGTAAAAGCACGCAAAGCGTCAAGCTTCGGACCGTTTCCATCAGCTATAATAGTCTTGCCTCCATAGGTCAGGCTATAGATCGTCCCTGTCTCCATATCGAACTTGGCTACGAAATTATCACCGCTCACCGTTTTAATCGAAGTATCAGATTTATCCAGTTGCACTTTTCCAACAGAAGCCGTCACGGCACTGATGGAAGGGCGTGCTGTGGCTTCCTGCAACAAAATTTGTTCCTCCGCCATCACAAACCCTTTTTCAGCCCACGGCATATCATGCTTAAGAAGAAATTGCACCTTTACAAAGTACTCGGAATCATTCTTAAGTTTATCAAAAGATACAGGTATTGACACTTGTGCTTTAGTACGAGCAGGGATCGTTCCCGAATTAACCAAGTCGGATCGAATCTCCTTTCCGTTTTCATAAAGCGACCATTTTATATCATAATCCGAAAGGTCTTTAAAATAGTATTTATTGAATATCTCAAAAAGCCCCTTCCGGACATCGACCGCTTTCACATCAATATGCTGATAAACTTTCTTCACCTCATAATACTGCGGTTTCGGTTCCAGATCACCAAACACGATACCATTCATCACAAACTGACCGTCATTCGGAGTATCACCGAAATCCCCTCCATACGCCAGATATCGCTTACCGGTCTTTTTATCATAATTATACATCGACTGGTCCACCCAATCCCAGATAGCACCGCCACAGAAAAAGTTTGTCGACTCTATCGCCTCCCAATAATCCACCAGGTTACCACAAGCGTTCCCCATAGAATGAGCATATTCGGAAATATGGAACGGATATTTGATATCATAATCACCTTTCACCGCACCACGCGTCCAACCGATAGACGGATACTGGTTCGAACCCATATCCACTATATCATTATTACGTTCATATTGAACGGGACGGGATTTATCCACCAGCTTCAACGCATCATAAGCAGCCACAAAGTTTTCCCCCGGTCCAGCTTCATTGCCCAACGACCAGATCACGATAGACGGATTGTTGATATTGGCATGAACCATCTCCATCACACGTGCGACATGCGCCTTTTTCCATTCTACCGGATGCGAAAGAGAGGCAGCGCCGTAATAATATTCATGCGACTCTATATTGGCTTCGTCTTCCAGATAAAGACCATATTTATTGCATAAGAAATACCAATAAGGATCATCCGGATAATGTGAATTACGCACATGGTTGATATTGGCACGCTTCATCAGCATCACCTCTTTTTCCATCATATCGCGCGTGATGGCATGCCCGACCGCCGGATTCGACTCGTGGCGGTTGACACCTTTCAACTTGACGGTCTTACCATTTATATAATAGTAACGTCCGGCTAATCCAAATTCATCATCTTCAGCCGGCGTATCTTTGATTTCCACCTTGCGGAAACCGACTATAGTCGAAACTGTTTCCACCGTTTTGTCTTTGGCATTTTTCAACTCCGCCACCAGCGTATAACGATATGGGTATTCAGCCGACCATTTGTTAGGAGCCTTTACATTTAATAAAGCCTGCGAAGTTTGCGTCTGGCCCGGATTTATGACATCTACTGTTGCCGAAGCAGCCACATTATCGACTTTCGTGTTCTCATCCGAATATAGTTTGTTGGCATACAGCGTATATTCCAACTTATACCCTTTAGCCGCTTTCTTATCCAGATTCCGTACATCAGCCGAGATCGCCAGCGAGCCATCCCTATAAGCAGCATCCAGATCAGGAATCACGATCAGGTCGCGAACGTGTACTTTCGGAGCTGAATAAAGAGCGACCGTCCGGAAGATTCCCGGCAGGCGGAACATATCCTGCGCTTCCAGAAAAGAACCGTCGGAACTGCGATACACTTCGGCAGCTACCACATTCGTTCCTTTACGGAGATAAGGAGTAATGTTGAAATTAGCCGTATTGCGTGAATTCTTGGAGAAACCCACATAACGACCGTTAATCCACAGATAGAAGAAAGAGTCGACTCCATCAAAGCTGATAAAAACTTCTCGTCCGTCCCAATCCTGCGGTATCTCGAAGTCACGACGGAAAGAACCGACTTCATTCCGGTGCTTGTAAGTCGTCCAGTTTGTCGGCGGAGTACGCATCACGCCTCCGCGCCAGTCGTCGACCGCCACTTTATGCTGGAAGATTACCGGCTGGTTCACATAGATTGGAACTCCATATTTCAAGCTACCGTCTTTTTGGACTCCGTATATATTCCAACTGGAAGGAACCGGAATATTATCCCAACCGGATACATCAAACTCTGTCTTATAGAAGTCTTTCGGCCGTGAATCGGGATCAGGCGCCCAATTGAACTTCCAGTCTCCATCCAGAGACTGCCAAAATTTACTGTTTTCCGGCAATACTTTACGGGCACTTTCCACATCCTGGAAAGGGAAAATATAAGCATGCGGTTGTTCTTTGTTCAGAGCCAGGTTCTCAGGAGACTCCCACTCTTTACCGGTCGGTGCTTCCACCGGTCCGTAACCAAATCCCCCAAGCGGCAATTGATCAGCCATGCTATAAAAAGAAGCACAGCAGAGCGCTAAGGCTAACGAGATTTTTTTCATGATGTTCATTTTAGGAATAATAGATTTTATTTGTGTATTCATTCTTAGACGTGCCAAATCGTTTACAAATATACGCAATTAACACAGAATATGAAAGAACCACAATTAAAACGCATCTATAAATCCTCGATACCCAACACTTCCACAATCCGTTTCCGATCAGAACCGAAAGCATAGATTTTTTCTCCGACGGAGAACCAATCAGAAGATACACGCAATGCAGCCTTTTTGACTCCTTCCGGATTCAGCAATAAAACATTGTTTCCATAATGAACCATTGCAGAACCATTCTCCAACAACTCATAAATTCCGATTTCCGCAAAAAGAAATGATTTCAAGATATTCAAAGACAAATCCACATCAAAAACTTTTCCTTTATCCGTATATATAATAGGTAGGATCACCCAATGTCTCATTATACTTTTTAAAACCCGAACCGTTTTTATCTTCCAGATAGAAAGAACGTTTCAATATCCCTATTATCTTACCGCACTCTTCGACGTTCCATTGATGCACCTTAACAGAATCGGAACCGAACGGTGCCACCATCATCCGGTCTTCAAACAACACAACAGCACATTTATTTTCTCTGTCAATCCGAAAATCTTCGATCATCTCTTTCTTCTCAGACAAAAAACGGAAATCAATATTTCGCCCTGATTCTTTCTCAAAACTGGCAATAAAAGGTTTGCCGATCTTTGCCCTTAAATTATTCTTTGCATACGAGTAGGTATGATTTCTTAGATTATCACGATATCCAAACCCATGATTAACCATATACAAACGATCTTCATAAAAAAAGAGTGTAGAATTGGAGCCTGTACTTTCCGGAATCGGATATCCCCATTTCATATCCAGTTGACGATCCAGGCAAAGCAATTGCTCCCGATTGGCGACATACAACAGCGAATCGTCCGGCAAAACATTGGAGACAAGATCTACTACCACATTATTACCATAAGGAAAAAAGCCGACACCGGTCAGTGCACCGGCCACAAGCCCCAAAGCACCTATTGCAGCAGCAGACCGATAGTCATCGACACCGGTTTTCATCGGAAAACTTTGACCCGAACCATCTGACATGTTTACTGTATGAAGTCCATCAGAAACAATCAACCTCGTCGAATCATCCAACATAAGACTTTCATTCCAACCGTATCGATGGCTGATTTCCCGCTTCCACAACATATTGCCGGTAAGCAAATCATATCCCTGCAACTGTTTCGTGATTCCATTCATAACACTTCCTTTATAAGCCAGCAAGCGATCATCCGCTGCATTCACCGAATAAGGAACCATTTTCTTTCCGGCCCATATTTCCGTGCCCGTCCGCAAATCGAGCAAGAAATATTTATCTTTCGAAGTAAGAGAAACACCCTGATCAGTGAGTTTAGCCTCCTGTGCAAAATAATTGATCGAACGTTGCCACAAAACCTTTTTTTCGGACAGAGAAATCATCCATATATCTCCGGTGTTTTTCACAGAAGTCTCCTTCTTATTCAAGTCACGCCCTTATACCAGCAAAAATGTTCCGGTAGAATCAGCGCTCACAGACTGTATCCAACAAGGGAAGTCAATACATTCTCCTATTATGGCGGTACTATCCATTCGAACTCCAACCGTATCTTTCACAAAGATTTGCGCATCCCCTTCAGTAACATTCCGGACCAACAACACCAACAACAAATATAAATACTTCATATCCATTCCTTTCTCTTTAACACACAAGTCACCCCTAAAATTTATATCCGATCGTAACAAATGCTGATATATTTTTTGCAGCAAAGTCGTCCAGTCCCGCAAGTTCTGCAACCTCTTTGAGCTTGTCATTTACATTAACCAAGCCCAGCTGGCTTTCCAATCCTAAGATGATATTCTGATTCTCATAGGTTATACCCAAACCGATCCCAGCATCAAAACGTTTATTTCCCATTTTTCCATCGTTTATATGACCAAATGTATCAAACTTATACTTATCCGCCACTGTCTCAAAACCGATTATCGTCGGTATCTTTTTTTCAACGACGACAGAGGTTTTACCGCCTACGCCATAAGCCACATAAGGTCCTGCCGAGAGAACCAATCCTGAGTTTTTCGCAAGATTCAAACGAGCCGCAACCATAATCGGAAGTTCCAGATAAAGTTCGTTCATCGAAGCTTTACCAATGCCAGCCTCCTCTTCCTTATAACCCTTCGAAACAAAATTCAAAGAAGGCTGCAAAGACCAGGCCTTATTAAAGGTATGGTAACTATATACAATCTTACAGTATAACCCTTGTAAAGAGGTGTAAAGACTTGTTACTTTCAAATTTATTCATTACTTTCGTATTATAAAAAGTTTAATTATATAATATAAAAGTAATGAATAATAAATTAAATATTGAATCTAAATTTGTGATTACAACTTGTAGCAAATGTAAAACATCCTACAAAGTTAAAAACGACACAAATAGACCTATAAAATGTAAATGCGGGGAAATTTTATATTTAGGTGCTTATGAGATAGGAACACTATCAGATAAGACAAAACCTAATTTGTGATATAAATGAATTTTTCTTTTACATTCATCTTTTAAAGTTTCAAGAGGAGCACTGTATATAAAATCTAATTCTTTTTCTATATCTTCATCTGATTTATAAAAATCACACATTACTAAAGCTTCTCTTGCTTGTTCTCTTGTTTTTGTCTCTCTTAAAAATAATCTTGAGCAAGGAATACTTTTTCTGTGTTGTAATTTCTCTTTTTTGTCCATAATTACCTTTGAAATTAAATTTATTATTTTACAAAGGTAAAAAGGGACTTTGTAAAGGAGTGTAAAGACTTGTTAAGCCATATTGGCAGAATATTTCCTTATAAGAATGTATTCTTGTCAGTTTCTCTGACGCAGCAACTTACAAATCATGAATTATAAACTTTGGCATACGATTCGCATTATATTGACTAGTGTCATAGGCACCCGCTTGCTGATAAATCAAATACGGTTATGCGGCAGTTTACACTTATCTTTCTGGGATTAAGATAGCGGAGCTTCATCCTCCGTATAAAAGGGGAATTAACATGTTAAATTTTTTGTTTTTTCATGAGTAAGAGAAATACATATAAGTACGAACTTACTAAAGGGAATAAAGTAGTGTACGTTGGTATTACCAATAATCCCGAAAGAAGAGAAGCAGAACACCGTCAAAATAAAAATTTCGACAAAATGAAAATAGTCGGAAATGTTTCTACTTTAGACGGTGCTTCTCAATGGGAGACAAATAGGATACAAACCTATATGAACAACCACAAGGGACAAACACCACTTTACAACCAAAACGAACATGGTAAGTAGTAATGTGATGCTTTTTACTCAAATCGTGTAGCAGCACGATTTTGAGGTCTAATCAAAGTCACTGTTAGTTTGGCACTCTAACAGCGATTTTTATAACGGTAGAAGTAATATTTTATTATATATCATTTTTAGATAGATCATATATTTTCTTTCATCCATTCAAGTAAATTTTCATCAATATCATATGTTGCCCAAGCAGAATCTGTTATATTAATAACAACGACTTGCCCTTTTCCTTCAATAGCTTCCACTAATTCATCTCTAACCTTTTTTGAAGAATGAGATGTATTGATTATCCAAGCGCGAGCAAACAATTTTGCCCAATTAGGATATTTTTTCAATCTTTTGCTCAACTTTGTATAGTCAGTAGAGTCTTTTAATGTATATGTAACAAAATATGTACTCATTCTTTTGATGCTTTAAAGTAATATCCAACTATAAAACCAAGAGGACCTGACAATACTCCTGACACGGTGACAAGCATGTCTTTGTATTCATCAACCTTGAAACATTTTAAGAATCCAATTACAAATACTATAGCTATTACTATAAAAAATGCACAAACATATATCATAGCAATTCGACTTCGTGTATTCTCTTTTGGGTCTGAACTTCCTTTTGAGCTTATTTCCGGTTTATCTGTTTCTGCCATATAGTTACGTTTATGTCCGCAAATATATAGAGAAATCGTAAAACCTCAACTCGTTTTATTGAAACAATGTGTATATAAATACTGTTTAAATTGAAAATTTAAATTCTTATATATATTGTAAAGGGAGTATAAATCTAATACCTCTTTGATAAAGCATCATATTATTTTCTATACAAATCATTGATAGTCATTGTTTTATTTTCAGAAGTGGAAATATGTGTTTTAGATGGTATTTGCTGTCCTTTATATTCTCGTTGCTCTGTTTTATATTCTTGTCGACCTTCTACTCTATTAGAATTTTTGTATTCATTTTGATTGCTTTTTCTGCAATACATGTTTCTCCACTCTTCCTCTTGAATGATTCTCTCCTTACGTTTTTCATCTGTCTCTCCTATACAAGCAATCATCAAAATTGCTAAGAAAGGACTGGTGAATATCGCTAATACAAACCAAAGCATAATATTTCTACCTCTTTTGGCTGCCATTTGAACAGGGATTATGCAAAGTAGAAGGTAGATAACTACTATCAATGCGAGAAAGAATGCTAAAAAATTGAAGATAAATTCCATAAGGCGATTTTAACGATGTTCTCTTAGGCAGTCAATAAGAGATATTTTTAATAAAGAAAGTGGGCTGCCCCTGTGCATACTCGTTAAGTATCGCCAAACACTTGTATATACGCACAGATGGGCAACCCACTTGATATAGGTTGTCCTCTGTGCCTTGTATATACCTTCTTGAGATTGGCGATTTCAACGAGTATAAGGCACTTTCTCTTGTTATCAAAAAACTTTGTCTCGAAAGACAGGACAAAGATAATGAGAATATTGATATGTACTTACACTGCTTTCTCATTTTCTTTTAGTCTATGCAACAGCAATAATATTTTGATAAGTCAATTTCTTTTCAGCATTGCAGAGAAATAGCTTAAATCTACTTCCTTCACTAATTTGTCTTGTGTTATACCTAAAAGCGAACTCATTTGCATATAATTGTAAATGCTTCTTACTCATGTGATGATAGATGCCAATGATTCCTCTTTTAAGTATAGACCAAAATCCTTCTATTGTATTGGTGTAAATATCTCCATCGACAAATTGCTTTTTACTGTGATCTACTGAAAAGCGAGTATAAATTTCAGCAATATCATTATATCCCTGCCATTCATCAGTATATAAGATAGATGAAAATTCAACGAACTTTAAAATATTGGGAGTAATTTCATATTGAGAAGTATTCTCTACTACTCGACAAATGACATCACCTTTCCTTTGCAACATTCCAAATATTGGAGTTTTATCTTTAAAGCTTCTTCCTTGAGAATTTTTTACTTTTTTGTTCTTATGTCTATTCTTATTTTTGCCACCTACAAAGGTCTCATCGCATTCAACCTCTCCATCAAGTTTGCCTTTATTTTTACAAATAAGACAAGTTCTTATCTTCTGCAATATATACCATGCAGTTTTTTGAGTTATTTTCAAATCTCGTGATAATTGTAATGACGATATACCTTTTTTATGAGAAAGAACCAACCAAATAGCCATAAACCACTTTCTTAAAGGCAATTTAGTGCTATGAAATATTGTTCCTACTTTTACATTGAATATCTTTTGAGTATTTTTACACATATATCTGTGATTACCTAAATGATAAACTTTTGATTTCTTATCAAATGGAGATTTCACTTTATTAGGCCACCTTAAATGCTCCAAATAAACAATGCAAGATTCTTCATCTGGAAATGCATCAAGTAATTCTATTAAAGAATCA